>VFQT010000668.1_pt1 | contig 47844 bp, 55 predicted proteins | sample 3512381 | NCBI WGS metagenome assembly VFQT01 (sample SAMN10412376, study PRJNA504923) | tailings metagenome | isolation source: Relicate 2 Philex TSF3 active mining site | place: Philippines: Tuba, Benguet | collected 2017-08-29 | reverse complement strand
CTACCAACTGAGCTACAGGGGCGACCCGCCCGAAGGAAGGGGGTTGATGAGGCTTCGGCCGAGCACCGTCAAGCGGATTTTTGACCGAGATTTGACAGATGCCCCTCCTGGCCGATCAGGGGGTGATCTCCACCCGGTAAGCCCCCGGAGGCAGCCAAGTGGCCCAGGGCTGGCGCCGAGCCCAGTTCAGAGCGGCTTGATCGCCGGCATTACCCCCGGTCCCCACGAGGAGGACGGGGGTGCCCTGCAATCCGAAGCCGTCGATTCCCAAGCCGAATGTGGGCAATGACTTTATACCTAAATCATTAACAGAGAAGTTTTTATAAAAATCATCACCGAGGGTTCGCTCATACACTGCCCCGCTTTCCAAGGCCAAAGCACGCATCTGAGGGGGTCGGGAGGGGGGTAGATTCCTTCCCACCCTCTCACCGAGGGTCTCGAGTGGCAGGGCGAGTTCGGGGAGCTGGGTAGGGTTGGCGGTAGGTTCGGTGGAGAGGGACGCGCTCAGGGCGAGGGGCAGGCCGGCCGCGGGTGATAGGCGGGAGTCCGTGGCGGGAGGCGGAAAGGGCACGACCTCCGGGGTCGCGACCTCCGGTCCGCCGGCAAAAGGCAGCACAGGGGGCAGGATGAGCCGGGCGGGGTCGGTGAGGCGGGCACGGTCGACCCAAGGGGAGCCCTCGGGCAGCATCCGGACCGAGGGTTGGGGATCGGGGCTGGTCGGAGAGCCCACCCGCGCGCCCGGCTGCAGCAAGGCGAGCGCCAGGCCGACGGCCGCGAGGCTGAGCCAGGCGAGGCGGCGATGCGACCAAGGGACCGGGGCGGGCATCGGTCAGAAGCCCTTCGGGCGCTCGGCGACGGGCACGCGGAGGGAAAGGGCCTTGCCCTCCCGGACCACCGAGAAGGCGGCTTGGGTGCCGGGCCTGAGGCCGGAGATGATGAGGCGGAGATCGCTCCATCCCGAGGGCTGGAAGCCGTTGACCGCGGTCACGAGGTCGCCCTCCCGCAGGCCGCCCTTCTGGGCGGGGGAGCCCGGCTCGACCTGGATGATGCGGCAGGCCTGGCCCCGCGAGACCCCGGCGGCCACGGCCTCGGCGAACGGGACGTCCTCCCCGGTGGCGCCCACATAGCCGCGCACGACCGTGCCGCGCTCGATGAGGGATTCCGCGATGAAGCGGGCGAGGTTGCCGGAGACGGCATAACCGATGCCGGCCCCGTCCGACCGGACGGCGGTGTTGATGCCGACCAACCGCCCCTCGGCGTCGACGAGGGCGCCGCCGGAGTTGCCGGGATTGATGGGCGCGCTGGTCTGGATGAAATCCTGGTAGTCGGGGCCGCCCCGGAGGGTCAGGTTGTTGCGCCCGAGGCCGGAGACGATGCCGGAGGAGACGCTGAGGCCGACATCCAAGGGGTTGCCCACCGCGAAGACGGCGTCGCCGACTCGGAGCTGGTCGCTGTCGGAGAAGCGCAGGTGCGGGAGGTCCTTGGCCTCGACCTTGACCACCGCGATGTCGGTCCGGGAATCGGAGCCGACGAGGGTGCCGCGCAGGTCGCGCCCGTCGGCGAACTGCACCATGGCGACGCGCGAGACGACCTGACCCTGGGCGGTGACGACGTGGTGGTTCGTCAGGATGTAGCCGGAAGGGTGGATGACGACCCCGGAGCCCAGGGCGATGGGCACGAGGAACTTCCCGGTCGAGGGATCGCGCCGGACGAGCCGGGGGTTGGGCACGGGCACGCGGCGCAGGTCGCCCTCGCCGACCTCGAGGGCGAGGCGCACGCTGACCACGGCCGGCGTGACGCGGGAAAGCATGTCCGCATGGCTGGCGCCGGGACGCGCGCGGTCGAGCGGGCGGGTGTCGACGGCCAGGGGCAGCCGCTCGCCGGCGGCGAGCGACCCGGCGGCCAGCGCGAGCGCGAGGACGAGGCGGCGGGCGGAGGGCATGGCCCCACCCTACCCCGACCCCGCCCCGAGGCAAGCGTCAGCGGGCGCCGGCGGCCTCCGCCTCGCCGCGCTCGCGGTTGAAGCGCATGGAGTAGACGCGGGTCACGCCCTTCTCCTGCATCGTCACCCCGAAGATGGCGTCGGCCGCGGCGACCGTGCCCTTCTTGTGGGTGATGACGAGGAACTGGGAATGGCGCGTGAACTCGCGGACGATGTCCGTGAACCGCCCGACGTTGACGTCGTCGAGGGGCGCGTCGAGCTCGTCCAGCACGCAGAAGGGCGAGGGCTTCACCATGTAGATGGCGAAGAGCAGCGCGACGGCCGTCATGGTGCGCTGGCCGCCCGAGAGGAGGGAGATGCCGCGAAGCTTCGTGCCGGGGGGCTGGGCGATGATCTCGATGCCGCTGTCGAGCACGTCCTCGGCCTGGACGAGATGGAGGTCGGCCTTGCCGCCGTTGAACAGGCGCTCGAAGGTGAAGGCGAAGTTCTTCCGGACCTGCTCGAAGGTGTCGGTGAAGAGCTGGAGCGAGGTGGCGTTGATCTCGTCGATCGCCTTGGTCAGCTCCTCCTTCGACCTCCAGAGGTCGTCGCTCTGGGTCCGCAGGAAGTCGTGGCGCTGGCGGAGGGAGGCGTACTCCTCGACGGCGACGAGGTTCACCGCGCCCATGCCGGCGAGGCGCTCGCGCAGCGCGGCGACCTCGCGCACGAGGGGCGGCCAGTCGGTGGCGTCGAGGGCGCGGAGGTCGTCCTCCGAGGGCTCGCCGCGGGCGGGGCGCGACGGGGCGGCGGCGGGGGCGGCGCCCTCCTCGGCCTCGTCCTCGTCCAGCTCGCCGAGGCCGGGGGACGGCTCGAAGGGCTCGTCGGCCAGCCAGAGCTGCCGGCGCCAGTCCACGGAGGCGACGTCGACCTGGTGCTCGGCGAGGACCTTCTCGGCGATGAAGCCGCACTGGGAGGCGGCCTCGGCCAGCGCGACCTCGAGGCCGCGCAGCCGGGTCTCGGCGTCGCGGCGGGCCTCGCGGCCGGCGGCGAGGCCCTGCTCCTCGGCCTCGAGGGCGGCCTCGCGGGCGGACTGGGCGGCGCGGTCGGCCTCGAGCGCGGTCTCGGCGGCGGCGGCGCGCTCGCCCGCCTCGGCGGCGCGGCGGGCGGCCTCGGCGGCGCCGGCGCGCAGCGACGCGACCTGCGCGTCGCCGGTCTCGGACTCGCGGCGGCGCGACTCGAGGCGGACCTCGGCCTCGCGGCGGCGCTGGGCGAGCTCGGCGACGGCGCGGTCCGCGAGCTCGAGCTGCTGGCGGCGCTCGGCCAGGCCGAGGCGGAACTCGGCGAGCGAGTCGCGGGCGCGGTCGGCGGCGGCGCGGCGCTCGGCCAGGCCGGACTCGGCGGCGGCGATGCCCTCGCGGTGGCGCTCGATGTCGAGCTCCTTGCCGGACAGCGCGCCCTTGGCGCGGTCGAGCCGCTCGGTCGCGGCGGCCTGGGCGGCCTCGAGCTCGGCGACCTGGCGCTCGTCGCGGGCGATGCGCTCGTCGGCGGCGGCGAGGGCCGCGCGGGCGGCGCGCTCGTCGGCGGCGGCGACGCCGTGCTCGCGGGTGGCGGCCTCGAAGGCCGAGCGGCGGGCGCCGCGGTCGGCCTCGTTGGCGTCGAGCTCGGACTGCAGGGCCATGGCGCGCTCGTTGAGCGCGGTCAGGCGGTCGTTCTCCTCGGCGAGGCGGGCCTTGCCCTCGCGGATCTCGGCGTCGCGCGAGAACACGCCCGCGCCCGCCGCGGCATCCTTGGCGCGGCGGCCGGCGAAGACGAGGCCGCGGCGGTCGACGAGGTCGCCGGCCGGCGTGGCGACCTGGAGGAACTCGAAGGCGGGGTTGGCGCGCCACCAGGCGAGGAACGCGTCGACGGAGGGCGCGAGGAAGCAGCCGGAGAAGAGGCCGCCGACCAGCGGGGCGGCGGCGGGGCCGCGGGGCCGCACGGCCGAGGCGGCGGGCGTCAGCCAATCGGGCAGGTCGGCGGCGGCGGCGCGGGCCGGGGCCGGCACGTGCAGCACGGTGCGGCCGAGGTCGCGCTCGGCGAGGCGGCCGACGACGGCGGGCAGGAACTCGGCGCTGTCGAGCGCGACGGCCTCGCTGGCCTGGCCGAGCAGGGCCTCGAGGGCCGGCGACAGGGCGGGGTCGGCGACCTCGACCAGGGCCGAGAGGGCCGCGGCCTTGCCGGCCGGGACGGCGTCGCCGAGCTCGCCACGCAGGAGCGCCTTCGCGCCCTCGGAGAAGCCCTCGAGCCGCGCCTGCATCTGCTCGAGCAGGCCGAGGTGGGCGGAGCGCTTGGCGACGACGCGGTCCTGCTCGGCGATGGACTGCTGGAGGGCGCGGAACTCGGCGAGGAGCTCCTTGCCGCGGTCCGTCGCCGCCTGCTCGGCGGCGCGGGCCGACTCGGCCTCGCCATGGAGCCGGGTGACGACGGCGGCGCTGTCGGCGGCGCGGCGCTCGGCCGCGACGCGCTCGTCGCGCGCCTGGTAGAGCGCGTCGGCGAGGGCCGCGCGGCGGGCCTGGAAGCTGCGCAGGTCGACCTCGAGGTTCGTGACGTCGGCGCGGTGGCGGGTGATCTCGCCCTCCGCGATGAGCAGGTCCTGCCGCAGCTGGCGCAGGGCGGACTCGGCGGACGAGACGGCGCGCGCGGCCTCCTCGGCCTCGAGCGCGCGGCCGCGGTAGGCGCCGTCGGCCTGGCTGACCTCGCCCTCGCGGGCGGCCTTCTCGGCGGCGCCGCCGGAGAGGCGGGACTGGATCTCGGCGAGCTCGGCGGCGAGGGCCTCGCCCTCGCGGCGGGCGTCGGCGACGCGCGCGGCGAGGTCGTCCGCGCGCAGGCCGGCGGTGCGGCCCTCGGCGTCGGCGGCGTCGCGCGCGGCGCGGAGGTCGTAGAGGGAGCGCTGCGCGGCCTCGAGCCGCTCGGCGGCGGCGGCGCGCGCCTCCTTGGCCTCGGCGAGCGCGGCCTCGCGGCCGGCGAGCGCCTCGCCGAGCGAGGAGGCCTCGGCGCGGGTGGACTGGGTGGAGGCCTCGAGGCCGACGACCTGCGCGCGGCGCTCGCCCCACTGGCGCCCCTGCCAGGCGAGGTCGAGGTGGGTCAGGCGGTGCCGCAGGCGGCGGTAGCGGAGCGCCTTCGCGGCCTGGCGCTTGAGGGAGGCGATCTGGCGGCCGACCTCCTCGACGACGTCGGTGGCGCGGGCGAGGTTCTGCTCGACCAGCGCGAGCTTGCCGAGGGCCTCCTTGCGCTGCGCCTTGTAGCGGGTGATCCCGGCGGCCTCCTCGAAGAGGTAGCGGCGCTCGGCGGGATTGGCGGAGAGGATCTGGTCGATCTGCCCCTGCACCATGAAGGAGTAGGACATGCGGCCGACGCCGGTGTCCATGAACAGCCGCTGGATGTCCTTCAGGCGGCAGGGCTTGCCGTTGATGAAATAGTCGCTCGCGCCGTCGCGGTGCAGGCGGCGCATGATCGCGACCTCGGCGAACTGGGTGCCGAGCTCCTTCTCGCAGTCGGCGAAGGTCAGCTCGACCTCGCAGAGGGGCATGGCCTTTCGCTGGTCGGTGCCGCTGAAGATGACGTCCTGCATGGACGAGCCGCGGAGCGACTTCGCGCTCTGCTCGCCCAGGACCCAGCGGATGGCGTCGACGATGTTGGACTTGCCGCAGCCGTTGGGGCCGACGACGGCGGTCATGCCGGGCCCGAGGCCGATGCGGGTGCGATCGGCGAAGCTCTTGAAGCCTTGGGCGACGATTTCCTTGAGGTACATCGGCGGGGTGCCGGGCAGACTTGCCCCCGCCGATGGGGGCGGCAAGCGCCGAGTGCCCCGCCCGGCGGCCCCGGTTTCGGGGTTGACCCCGGCCCCGCCCTGCCCTTTCCCTCAACCCTCAACCACATCCATGCCCGTCGAAATCAAGATCCGCAAGGGAGAGGCCGTCGACAAGGCCCTCCGTCGCCTCAAGAAGAAGGTCGACCGCGAGAACATCATCAAGGACGCCCGCGCCAAGCGCGGCTTCGAGAAGCCGACCACCCGCAAGCGCCGCAAGAACAAGGTGAAGGCGTTCAACGCCTACCTGCGCAAGAAGTGGGAGAACAAGTGAGCGCGGCCTGAGGGCCCGCCACCCGCGAGACCCGGCCCCGGCCGGGTCTCTTGCTTGGCGCGGCCGCCGGGCCGGCGCGCAAAAAAAGGACCGCCCCGGGGGGCGGTCCTGATGGGCGGCGGGAGCCGGGCCTCAGCGCAGGAAGAGCAGCTCCTGGTAGGTGGGCAGGGGCCAGTGCGCGTCGGCGACGATCTCCTCGAGGCCGTCGGCGGCGGCCCGGACCTTGAGCATCGCGGGCAGGACCTTCTCCACCGCGTGGCGCGCGGCGTCATGGGTGCTGTCGTGCGACTCGGCGCGCAGCTTGTCCAGCGCGTCGAGGGCGGCGGCGAGCTGGTCGGTCAGCCTGGCGAGGTCGCCGAGCGCCTTGCCGGCGGCCTTGCCGCCGGCGGCCTTCAGGGCCTCCTGCGAGGCGGCGAGGTCGCGGGCGTAGGCGAAGGCGGCGGGCAGGATCACGGTGCGGCCGATCTCCGAGGTGAGCTTGGACTCCGTGCCGACGGACAGCACGTAGGAGTGGGTGTAGATCTCCTCGCGGGAGACGAGCTCGCGCTTGGAGAGGACGCCCTGGCGCTCGAACACCTCGACGGTGCGGGACGAGGCGATCTCGGGGAGCGCGTCGGGGGTGGTGCGGAGGTTCTTCAGGCCGCGGCGCTCGGCCTCCTTGTGCCAGGCCTCCGAGTAGCCGTTGCCGTTGAAGATGATGCGGCTGTGCTTCTGGAGGACCTCCTTCACGACCTTGGCGAGGGCGTCGTTGAAGGCGCCCTTCCGGCCCTTGGTCTCGGCCTCGATGCGCTCGCAGAGGAACTCGATCGAGTCGGCCACGATGGTGTTGAGGGCGACGAGCGGGCCCGCGATGGAGAACGAGGAGCCGACGGCGCGGAACTCGAACTTGTTGCCGGTGAAGGCGAACGGGCTGGTGCGGTTGCGGTCGCCGGCGTCCTTGGGCAGGACGGGCAGCGAGTCGGTGCCGAGGTGCATGGTGCCGCCGGACTTGGAGGACTTGGCGGAGCCGCTCTTGCGCAGCTGCTCGAAGACGTCGGCGAGCATGTCGCCGAGGTAGATCGAGATGATGGCCGGGGGCGCCTCGTTGGCGCCGAGGCGGTGGTCGTTGCCGGCCGAGGCGACGGTGGCGCGGAGCAGGCCCTGGTGCAGGTCGACCGCGCGGATGACGGCGGTGGCGAAGGCGATGAACTGGGCGTTGTCGTGGGGCGTCGAGCCGGGCTCGAGCAGGTTGCCGACCTTGGCGCCGCCGAGCGACCAGTTGACGTGCTTGCCGGAGCCGTTGACGCCCGCGAAGGGCTTCTCGGCCATGAGGCAGGTGAAGCCGTGCTTGGCCGCGACGCTCTTGAGGACCGTCATGGTCAGCATCTGGTGGTCATGGGCGACGTTCGCGGTCTCGTAGATGGGCGCGACCTCGAACTGGGCGGGGGCGACCTCGTTGTGGCGGGTCTTGATGGGGATCCCCAGCTTGAAGCACTCGAGCTCGGCCTCCATCATGCAGGCGAGGACGCGCGAGGGGATGGTGCCGAAGTACTGGTCCTCGAACTCCTGGCCCTTGGCGGGGCGGGCGCCGAAGAGCGAGCGGCCGCAGGTGTAGAGGTCGGGGCGCAGGTGGTAGAGGCGCGAGTCGATGAGGAAGTACTCCTGCTCGGGACCGGCGGTGGCGGCGATGTAGCCGGGCTCGGGGTTGCCGAAGAGCTTGAGCAGGCGGCGGGCGGCGCGGTTCAGCGCGGCCATCGAGCGGAGGAGCGGGGTCTTCTTGTCGAGGGCCTCGCCGGTCCAGGAGACGAAGGCGGTGGGGATGCAGAGCGTCGAGCCGTTCTCGGTGTCGAAGATGTAGGCGGGCGAGGTGACGTCCCAGGCCGTGTAGCCGCGCGCCTCGAAGGTGGCGCGGAGGCCGCCGTTGGGGAAGGAGGAGGCGTCGGGCTCGGCCTGGATCAGGGCCTTGCCGGCGAACTGGGCGAGGGTGCCGGAGCCGGATGGCTCGAAGAAGGTGTCATGCTTCTCGGCGGTGAGGCCGGTCAGGGGGTAGAAGACGTGGGCGTAGTGGGTGGCGCCGCGCTCGAGGGCCCAGTCCTTCATGGCCGAGGCGACGATGTCGGCGACGCTGTTGTCGATCTTGGCGCCGTTCTCGATGGCGTTCTTGAGCGACTTGAAGACGCCCTTGGGGAGTCGCTTCTCCATCTTGTCCAGGGAGAAGACGTTCTGCCCGTAGACCACGTCGAGCTTCTCGGTGCGGAAGTCGAAGGTCCCCTTGAGGCGGGGCTGGCTGGCGATGCTGGAGATCGCGTTGTGGCGGGCGGGATGGTTGCTCATGGTGGATGGGGGAAAGCGATGGGAGAGAAGCACCGGGTGTGCCAACTTTAAGGCAAAGGTACTTTTGTGCCTTAAATTGCGCAAACGGGGGTTCTTTGGCTAATTTTAGCCAATCTTACCCGTGGGATTTGCCGCAATCAGCGGCGCTCCCTCAGAAGGTCGCGGATCTCGGTGAGGAGCTGCTCCTCCTTGGAAGGGGGCGGGGGCGTGGCCGGCGCCGCGGGAGCGGCGGCCTTGCGGGCGCTCAGGGTGTTGGCGAGCTTGACCAGGCCGAAGACGACCGCGGCGGTGACGATGAAGCCGAGGACGGCGGCGAGGAACTTGCCGTACTTCACGCCGTGCCACTGGACCTTCTCGAGCTCGGCGACGCCCAGGGCGTCCATCGCGGGCTGAAGGAGGAGGGGCGTCACCATGTCGCCGATGAGGGAGGTGACGATGCCGTTGAAGGCGGCGCCGATGATGACGGCCACCGCGAGGTCGAGGACGTTGCCCCGGAGGATGAAGTTGCGGAACTCGTTGAGCATGGGAGTGGGTCAGCGCCAGCGGTAGACCAGACGCAGGAAGTAGGTGTTCTGAAGCTTCTCGCCGGGATCCTCGGAACGATAGTCCTGGGTGATGCCGACGCGGAGGGCGAGGGGCGAGTCCTTGAGCAGGAACTCGAAGGAGGATTCGTGGCGGATGCTCACGTCGGCGAGGTCCTCGAGCGAGGGGACGGCGTCGAGGCCGATGCGGAGCTTGCCCCAGGCGAGGTCGCGCTCGAAGGCGAAGCCGAGGTCGAGGGCCGCGGCCTTGGTGTCCTCCATCCCCGCGCCGTCGGTCTCCTCGACGCGGTAACCGAGACCGGCGCGGACATCGAAGCTGCCCTTGGCGTCCTCGACCAGGCGATAGCCGAGGCCGCCGGTGCCGAGCGCGATGAGGTCGAGGTCGCGCACGCGGTCGTAGCCGGCGTCGGCGCGGACGTACCAGAAGGTGGCCTTGGCGAGGGTGCGCTCGTAGCTGGCCTTGGCGAGGAGGTCGTCGGCCGACTTGTCGGAGCCAGTCGTCGTGCTGTTGCCGCGCAGGCTGGCCAGGGTCTTGTCGACCGTCACGGTCTCGTGCTCCGCGCGGATGCCGGCGCTGAGGGCGGTGCCGTTCTCCTTGCCGGAACGGCCGCCGAGGTCGAGGTCGGCCTCGTAGGCCCAGCCGGCGGGGGCGGCGGGAGCCGAGGCTGCGGCGGTTTCCTGGGCGGCGAGGCCGGAGGCGGCGACGAGGAGCGCGAGGCGAGGGAGCATGCGGGGAGCGAAACGGCGGCGGGCGGGATTGCCAATCGCGAAAAGCCGCGGATGAATGGGGTGATGCAATTGGACGCGGTCATCCTCGGCGCGGGCCCGGCCGGGCTCGCGGTCGCCTCGGCGCTCGCCGCGCGCGGCGGGTCGATCCGCATCCTCGAGCCATCGGACCGGGCGGGCGGCGCGGTGCGGACAGCGAGGGACGACGGCTGGACCGCCGAGCTCGGGCCGCACACCCTGCAGCTCGACGAGCCGGGCGACGCGGCGATCCTCGACGCCCTCGGGCTCGGGCCGGAGATGCGCGACGCGGACCTCGCGTCGGCGCGGCGGTTCATCGCGTGGGACGGCGAGCTGCACGCGCTGTCGGCCAGCCCCCTCTCCCTGCTCCGCTCCGGCCTCCTCAGCCTCGGCGGCAAGTTGCGCCTGCTCGCGGAACCCTTGGTGCCGCGGGGCGGCGAACCCGGCGAGAGCCTGCTCGGCTTCGCCGGCCGGCGCCTTGGCGCGGAGGCCGCCGAGCGGCTCGTGGACCCGATGGTCAACGGCATCTTCGCCGGCGACCCGGGCCGCCTCGTGGCGGAGCACGCCCTGCCCGCCCTCGTCGACCTCGAGCGGTCGCACGGGTCGGTCCTTCTCGGTCTTGCGAGGCGCGAGGGCCCGCCGCGCCGCATCGTGGGTTTCGCCGGCGGCATGGCGCGCCTGACCGAGGCGATGGCGGCGGCGTTGCCGCCGGACTCGCTCCGGCTCGGCGCGGAGACGACGCGGATCGCCCGCGGCCCGGCGGGCTGGGACATCGCCTGGCGCGAGCCCGACGGTTCGGAGCGCGGCGCGCGCTGCCGGCATCTCATCGTCACCGCCCCCCCGTGGGCGTGGGGCTCCCTGCCCTTCGACCAGCCGCCGGCGCGGCTCCTGGCGGAGGCGGAGCGCGTGGCGGCGCCGCCCGTCACCCTCGTTGTCCGGGGCTATGACCGCAGCCGGGTCGAGCACCCGCTGGACGGGTTCGGCCTGCTCGCGCCCCGGCGCGAGGGTCGCAAGGTCCTCGGCGTGCTCTTCCCATCGAGCGTGTTCCCCTCCTGCGCCCCGGAGGGCAAGGTGATGCTCTCCTGCTTCCTCGGCGGCACCCGGTCGCCCGAGCTCGGGTTGCTCGGCGACGACGCGCTGGCGGCGACCGTCGACCGCGAGCTGGGCGAGCTGCTGGGCGCCAGGGGCGCCCCGGAGCGCCAATGGGTCGCCCGCTGGCCGCGGTCGATCCCTCAGTACCACAGCGGCCACCCCGCGCTGCTCGCCGCGCTGGCCGAGACGGAGGCCGCCGAGCCCGGCCTCGCCTTCGCGGGCTGCTTCCGGGGAGGCGTGTCGCTGATGTCGACCGTCCGGCGCGGGCGGGCGCTGGGCTCAGCCCTTGCCGTCGGCTGAGGGCGCGGGCAGCGTGCGGACGAGCCAGAACCCGGGGACGAGCAGCAAGGCGCCCGCGGCATACACCCACTGGTGCGTGCCGGTGTGGAAGAAGGCGTAGGCGGCGGCGACCGGCCCGACGATGCGGGCGAGGGCGCCCGCGGAACGGAGGATCCCGAGGTTGCGCCCCTGCTCGTCGGGCGGCGAGTAGAGGGAGACGAGCGAGGACAGGCTCGGGATGATCAAGCCGGTCGAGAAGGCGAGCAGGCCGGTGGCGGCGAAGAAGAGGGGCGCCAACCCGGTGGCAGGCGCGGCGCCGGCCGGCGGATAGGGGATGCAGGCGATGGCGGACAGGGCGAGCGCCCCGGTGACGAAGCCGAGCGAGGCGACGGCGCGCTCGCCGAAGCGCCGGACGGCGAAGCGGCCCGCCAGGCCCTGGGCGGCAACGAGGCACAGGCCATTGGAGAGGAACAGCCACGTGTTGTCGCGCGGCGCGTAGAGGAACAGCGCGGCGGTCAGGAACACGACCGTCGTCTCCATGCCGGTGAAGGCGACCTGATAGGCGAGGTTGGCGAGCGAGGCGCGGCGGACGCCGCCCGCCGGAGCGCGGAGGAGGCCGAGGAAACCCGAGCGTCCGTCCGCGTTCCGGTCGGAGGCGCCGAGGGTCTCGGGGAAGAGCCGCCATACCAGGACGAGGTTGGCGACGGCGAGGAAGGCCGAGACGAGCGCCGCGCCCGAGAAGGGGTGGAGGGCGAGCGCGGTGGTGGGGTCGGGGTCATGGGGCAGCACCCACACGGAGGCCAGCCCGCCGATGACGGGGCCGAACAGGAATCCGAGCCCGATGGCGATGCCGACCACGGCCATGCCCTTGGCGCGCTCCTCGCGCGGGGTGATGTCCGCCGCGGCGGCCGAGGCGACGGCGATGTTGCCGGCGAAGAGGCCGCAGAGGCCGCGCGACAGCACGAAGAGCCAGAAATGCCCCGAGACGACCCAGAGGAGGTAGGCAAGGGTGTTCCCGGCCAAGGTGGCGACGAGCACGGGGCGCCTGCCGATGCGGTCGGAGAGGCCGCCCCAAAGCGGCGAGAAGAGGAACTGCAGCAGGGAGAAGGCGGCGCTGAGGGCGCCGCCGAGCAGCACGGCGACAAGCTCCGGCCTCGGCTCGCCGCCCGCGAGCCAGCGGGCGGCGTCGACGAGCCCCCCGACCAGGGTGCCGGGACCTCCCTCGCTGGCGAGATAGTGTCCCAGCAACGCCGGGTACATCGGGATGATCACGGCGAACCCGACGATGTCCATGAACACCGTCAGGAAGATGAGCCCGAGCGTGCGGCGCCGGAGGGAGGAAGCATCCGCCATGCCCGCAAGGTGACGGTGGGCGGCGGCGGGGCAAACCCCAAAGCGACCGCTTGCCGCCGCCAAGCGGCGCGCCATCATGGGAGCATGCCCCGACGCCTCCTCATCCTGCTCGCCGCCGGCCTGTCGGCCGCGTTCGCCGACGCGGCGGAGGACCCCCGCCGGCTGCTGCTCGAGCACCCGCTCGAGGACTTCGGGGAGACCGGCTACGGCAGGGCGACCGAGGCGGTGCTGGCGGCCTTCGAGTCGCGGACGGGCGCGCGGCTGGCGCCCGGGGCCCGGGGCAAGGTCGCCATCAAGGTCGCGACGCGGCCCGGTCCCGGCCTCTCGACGCCCAAGCCCCTCGCGCGGGCGGTCGCGGAGGCGCTGCGGCGGCGCGGCTTCGCCGAGGGCGCCGTGGTGCTCTGCGACGCCGACGCCGCCGGGCTCCGCCGCTCCGGCTTCCTCCCCGCCAATCCCCGCGAGCCCGCCCGCTTCGGCGACCTGCCCGTCCGGGCCTGGGACCGCGAGGCGCGCGCCTGGGCGGGCGAGGCCGCCTGGGGCTTCTCCAATCCCGTCCCGCCGCCGCCGGGTTCGGGCCTGCCGGAGTGGAACGACCCGCGCACCAGCCTCCTGCCCCGCCCGCTCGGCGAGGAGGTCGACTTCTGGATCCACCTGCCGGTGCTGACCGACTCCCCGGAGCTCGGGGTGCACGGCGCCATCGCCGACGCGTCCCTCGGGAACGCGACCAACACGGCGCGCTTCGCCGGCAACCCGCGCAACGCCGCGGTGGCCGCCGTCAGCCTGGCCGCCTGGCCGGCCATGGATGCGCGGCGCGCGCTCACGCTCCTCTCGCTCGAGCGCTACCAAGTCCGCGGCGGCCCGGCCTTCGACGCCGGGTGGACCCGCTCCGAGCCGCGGCTCTACGCGAGCGCCAACCCGCTGATCCTCGACCACCTCGGCTGGCTGCGCATCCGGGCGGCGCGCGGCGAGGCGGCGGCGGCGCCGGAGCCCGCGCTGTTCCAGGCCGCCGCCGAGGGCGGCGCGGCGCTCGGCCCGGCGCGGCCCGCGGAGGTGACCTTGGTGCGGCTGGGCGGGCGCTAGGCGCCGGAGGCGGCGCGGCGGAGCGACTCGGCGCCGGCCCGGAACGCGGCGAGCTGGAAGCGGCGATAGAGCGGCAGGCCGAGCCAGACGAACCATCGGCTCGGTCGCACGTGGCAATCGACGGCGAGCTCGAGGCGGTCGCCGGCGCGGCGGACCTCGGCGACCCACTCGCCGCGGCCATAGTGCCGGAGCGTCGTGCGATACCCGAAGCGCGCGGCCGAGCCGTCCGAGCCGGCGACGGCGACCTCGACGATGGCCGGCAGGAGCAACGGGGGCAGGCCGGGAAGATTGGGCAGCAGCAGGCCGAGGCCGATGCGGTCGCCGCTCCGGGCGGGGCGACCGGCCTCCTCGAACGCCGCGCGCCGCAGCATCACGGAGCCGGGATAGAAATGGTAGCCGAGGAGCGTGTCGCGCACCCGGGCGAAGGCGGCGTCGGACCAAGGCCCGAGGTCGGCGCGATGGCGGTCGACGTGCAGGGACGAGGCGACGTCGCCCGCGTCGACCGCGACGGCGAGGTCGGGGGCGGGCGGACCCACGGGCGCGAGCGAGGGAGCGCGCGCGACAAGCAGGAGCGAGCCCGCGAGGTTGAGCGAGCCATGGACGACCGCCATCTCCGGGATGGTGAGCCAGGGCCAGCCCAGGTAGGTCGCCGCGGAATAGCCGGCGCCGAGCAGGATGCCGGGGACGAGCAGCGACAGGGCGAGCGCCGCGGCGCCCCGCGGCAGGCCGGCGGCCCACGCAAGGAAGGCGGCGGCGAGGCCCAGCGCGCAGGCGACCTCGGCGGGGCCCGGCGTCATCGGGGATTCCCGCAGGGCGAACGCCAGCGCGGTCGCGGGGGCGGCGGCGACATAGGCGAGGATGCCGGCGGCGCGCAGGCGCGAGGGGGGCAGCGACCGCTCGAGCGCGACCATCGCGAGCGGCAGCACGCCGAAGGTGATGGAGAAATGGACGGTCGTGAGCGTCGCGAGCGGCTCGGGGAAGCCGGCGAAGGTGCGGTCGAGGCGGGACCAGACCCAGGCCGCCGCGGCGACCGCCGGGCCGGAGGCGGCGAGGGCGGCGAGCAGGCGGGACGGGAGCGCGACCGTGTCCTCCGCGAGGAAGCGCCTCAGGCCGAGCGCCAGGAGGCAGGCGGCGAGCAGGATGGCCGGAGAGGCGACCGCGGCGGCGAGAGGTCCGGGGCCGACGGTCGCCAGCCAGAGCGAGGCGAGGAGGAAGGGCCAGGTGCGGCGGCGAAGCCAGGCGGGGCAATCCGGGTCGAGCCGCTGCGCCCAGGTGAGCGCGCCCCAGAGGCAGGCGGCGGCGACGAGGGCGAAGGGATCGGTGCCGACGGGCATGCCCCGAGGTTGCCGCGCGGGCGCGGCGGGTCAACGTCCCGCTCAGGCCTCGGACGAGGCCTCGGCGACCTGGCGTGCGACCGCCTCGGCCAGGGCGACGGTCGCGGCGTCGAAGCGCGCGGGCAGCGGGCTGTCGAGGTCGAGCACGCCGAGCAGCCCGGCGCCGCGCAGGAGCGGGACGACCAGCTCGCTCCTCGAGGCCGCGTCACAGGCGATGTGGCCGGGGAAGGCGGCGACATCCGGCACATTGAGCGTCGCGCGGCGGGCGGCCGCGGCGCCGCAGACGCCGCGGCCCGGGCCGATGCGCGTGCAGGCGGGGCGCCCCTGGAAGGGGCCGAGCACCAGCGTGTCGCCGCGCAGCAGGTAGAAGCCGGCCCAGTTCAGGCCGGGCAGGCGATGCCAGAGGAGCGAGGCGGCGTTGGCGCAGTTGGCGACGAGCGAGGGCTCGCCGGCGAGCAGCGCGGCGAGGTCGCGGGGGAGGTCGGCCGGGTCGCCCGCGGCGGCGTCGGCGTGGGCCACGTCAGAGCGCGATGCCCAGCGCCTCCGAGGCGGTCGCGCGCTCCTCGAGGAGCTCCTTCTCGGTGAGCGCGATCTTCTCGCGGGCGAAGGCGTCGACCGGAAGCCCCTGGACGATCTCCCAGGAGCCGTCCGCCTTGGTGCGGATGGGGAAGCCGAAGAGCACGCCCTTGGCCACGCCGTACGAGCCGTCCGACAGCACGGCGACGGAGTGCCAGTCGCCGGCGGGCGTCGGGAAGTGGAGGCTGCGCACGGTGTCGAGCGCGGCGTTGGCGGCGGAGGCGGCGGAGGAGGCGCCGCGGGCCTTGATCACGGCCGCGCCGCGCTGCTGCACGGCGGGGATGAAGGCCTCGCGAAGCCAGGCGTGGTCGGCGATGGCCGAGGTCGCGGGCTTGCCGGCGACGGTCGCGTTGGCGAAGTCGGGGAACTGGGTGGCGGAGTGGTTGCCCCAGATGGCGACGTTGCGCACGGCCGAGACATGGACGCCGGCCTTGGCGGCGAGCATCGCCTTGGCGCGGTTCTCGTCGAGGCGGGTCATGGCGAAGACGCGGTCGGCGCCGAGGCCGCCCGCGCGCAGGGCGATCAGGGCGTTCGTGTTGCAGGGATTGCCCACGACGAGGACGCGGACGGTCGGCTTGGCGGCGCGGGCGATGGCCTGGCCCTGGCCGACGAAGATCTTGCCGTTGATGCCGAGAAGGTCCTTGCGCTCCATGCCGGCCTTGCGCGGGACGGCGCCGATGAGCAGGCACCAGTCGGCGTCCCGGAACCCGGTGTCGAGATCGCCCGTGGTGACGACGTCGGCGAGCAGGGGGAAGGCGGCGTCCTCGAGCTCCATCTTGACGCCGGCGAGCGCATCGAGGCCGGGCCCGACCTCGATGAGGTTGAGGGCGACGGGCTGGTCGGGGCCGAACACGGCGCCGGAGGCGAGGCGGAAGATGGCGGCGTAGCCGATGTTGCCGGCGGCGCCGGTGACGGCCACTCGGATGGGAGCGCGGGAGGACATGGGAGCGCCATCCAAACGCCGCCGCCCCGCGAAGGGGAAGCGCAAAACGGTCAGAGCGGCAGCTCGCCCTGCGCGCCCTCCGCCCCGCGGGCGGAACCGAGGGCCAGGAGCTCGGCCAGGCGGGCCGCGGGCGGGGCGAGCCGGCGGACGACCAAGGCGGCGGCCAAGGCGTCGTAGCCCGCGCAATGGGCCCGGCGGCGCCCCGGCGGGCAAAGGGCCTCGGCGAGGGCGGCGAGCTCGGGGCCGAGGCCGAGGGCGTCAACGACGGCGCCCAGGGCGTGGTCGCGGAGTTCCGGCCGGAGGGCGCGGGCCATGGACAGCGAGTCGACCCAGGGTCCCCACTGGGCCTCGGCGACCGCCGTCTCCGAGACGGCCGGGACGGCGGCGGGGTGGGGCCAGGTGGCGGCGAGGAGACCGGCCTCGACCGAGGCCTGGTGGGAGGCGAGGAGACCGGAGGCGCGAAGCTCGTTGAAGAGGGCCCACTCGGACGAGAAGGGGCGCCGGCCGGCGAGGTCGGCCTCGGCCAACCCATGGCAACGGGTGTCGGCGCCGGGTATGGGCGCCAGGGGCGCGCAGAGGGCGGTGCGCAGGCCGACCACCCGGCCGCCGAGGAGCGTGGCCACGCCGTACTCGACGACGCCCGTGCGGCGGCTCCCCTCGAAGTCGACGACGTGCAGGGGGATGTCGGCCCAGGGGCGGCGGGGGTCGAGCGGGCTCATCGCCATTCGTGCCGCGGGTAGCGGCCGCGGAGCTCCTTCTTCACGAGCTCGTAGGAGCCCTTCCAGAAGGCGTCGAGGTCGGTGGTGCGCTGCTGCGTGCGGCGCGCGGGGGATTGGATGCAGACGACCAGGGGGACCTTGCCGCGGCAGACGCGCAGGCGGGCGCCGGGGCAGTCATAGAGCTCCTGCACGGTGGCCTCGATCACGGCCTCCCCGTCGTCGGTGTACTCGATGCGGGCGGGATGCTTCCTGCGCGGGAGGTCGATGCGCTCGGGGCAGAGGTCCTCGAGGGCGAGGGCCTGCTCGTGGGTGAGCCAGCCGCGGACGGCGGGCATGACGGGGCGGTCCCGGATGTCGCGGTACGCGGTGGCGCCGGCGCAGAGCTCCTCGACGACCATCCGCCGGGCCTCGGCGTCGAACGGCGGGATGCCGAGCTCGGGCGCGTGGCGGGCGAGGAAGTTCGCGCGGCGGATCCACGCGTCGACCGCGGCGTCCCAGCGCTCCAGCTCGAGCCGCCCGGCGAGGACCTCGTCGGCCAGGAGCCGGCTGGCGGCGTCCGACGGGGCGTCGTCGCGCTCGCGCGACTCCAGGACGAGGTCGCGGAACCGGCGCTCGGTGCGGGTGACGACGCGGCGCTGGGTGGGATCGTAGCGCGCCGCGGCGACCTCCGAGAAATCGCCCGGGAAGAGCTCGCGCAGCCAGGCCTCCTCGACCTCGGTGGCGAGCGAGAGCAGGGTGGTCACCTCGCCCCGCACCGAGACCTCCTCCATCTCGGCGGCCACGAGGAGCCGGGCGTCCCGCACGGCGGTCTCGCGCCGGAGCTCGCCCCGGCGGCCGTGCACGACGGCGCAGCGCAGCGTGCCGTGGTCGAGCCGGACCGCGATGCGGTCGCCGAACCCGAGCAGGAGGCAGCGGCGGACGGCCTCGGGCGCCGCGGGCGCGTCCGCGACGGGCAGGCCCTGGCCCTTGGCGAGACGGAGGAACTGCTGCGCGGCGCGATGGGCCTGGAGGGCGCCCTGGGCGTGGACGCCGAGGCGGTCGCAGGCATCCGTGTCGAAGCGGAGCGCGGCCGCGCGGTCCAGCAGCGCCAGCCGCAGGAGGAAGTCGGAGCCCGGGGCGGCCCCGACCGCGTCGCGCTCGCGCTCGGTGGCGGCGTCGGCGTTGCGCAGGAGGATGTCGCGCCCCTGGGCGAGCCCGGCGATGCGGGCGACCTCGGCGACGCAGCCGAGCTCGCCCGCCGCGAGCAGCATCCGGGCGTGGCGCGGGTGCGCGGGGAAGGCCGCCATGCGCCGTCCGAGCGGCGTGAGCGCGCCCTCCGGACCGATCGCGCCCAGGTCGGCCAGCGTGGCCTCGGCGCGGGCGAGCGCGCGCGGCTCGGGCGGCTCGAACCAAGGGAAGGCCGCGGGGTCGCCCCAGCCGCCGGCGCGCAGCAGGAGGACGGTCTCGCAGAGGTCGACGCGGCGGATCTCCGCGGCCTGGCGGGCGGGCCTGGCGTCGTGGTCGACCTTGGACCAGAGGCGGACGCAGCGGCCGGGTCCGGTGCGGCCGGCGCGACCGGCGCGCTGCTCGGCCGAGGCGCGGCTGATGGGCTCGGTCAGGAGCGTGTCGATGCCGCGGACGGGGTCGAAGCGCGCCACGCGGGCGAGCCCCGCGTCGACCACCGCCCGGATGCCGGGGAGGGTGAGCGAGGTCTCGGCGACGTTGGTGGCGACGACGACCTTGCGGCGCTCGCCGGGCCGCACCGCGCGGTCCTGCTCCTCGGGCGGCAGGTCGCCGTGGAGCGGCAGCAGGTCGACGCCGCGGCACTCGGGCGCGGCGTCGAGCAGGCCGAGGGTGCGCGAGATCTCATAGGCCCCGGGCATGAAGACGAGGATGTCACCCGCGGGCTCCTCGCGGAGCAGGCGGCGGACCTCCTCCGCCGCGCCGTCCCAGGGCCCGCGACGGGGGTCGCGCGGCTGGGGCGCGTGCTCGATGTCCACCGGGTAGGTGCGCCCGTCGGCCGCGAGCGTCTCGGCTCCCTGCAGCCAGGCGCCGAGCGCCTCGGTGTCGAGGGTCGCCGACATGGCGACGAGGAGGAGGTCGGGGCGGCGGGCCTCCTGGAGGCGGCGCGCGAGGGCGAGCGCGACGTCGGCGTGCAGGTTGCGCTCGTGGAACTCGTCGAAGACGATGGCGCCCACGCCGGCGAGGTCGGGGTCGGACGCCATCTGCCGGAGCAGGAGCGCCTCGGTGACGAACTTGATGCGGGTGGCGTCGGAGGCCACGCGGTCGAAGCGGATCTGATAGCCGACCTCGTCGCCCAGCCGGACGCCGCGCTCGTCGGCGATGCGGGCGGCGAGCAGGCGCGCGGCGATCCGGCGGGGCTGGAGGACGACCACCTGGCCGCGGACCAGCCCGAGGTCGACGAGCATCTGCGGCACCTGGGTCGACTTGCCGGAGCCGGTGGGGGCGCGGAGGATGAGGCGACGGGTGCGCGCGCAGGCCTCGGCGAGGGGGCCGCGGAGCGCCTCGATGGGGAGCCCGGAACTCATGGGCCGAGGTCGAGCTCGACGATCTCGGCCCGGGGCTCGCCGTCGCCGACCTCCAGGATGGCCACCGTGACGGGCAACCGGAATCGGCGCGGGCCGGCGGAGCCGGGATTGACCCGCAGCGTCGCGCCGTCCCGCAAGACGAGAGGGACGTGGGTGTGGCCGCTCACGACGACGTCGGCGCCGTGGGCGCCGGGCTCCGGAAGATGGCCGTGGCGCAGGAGAATGCGCACGCCGCCGACATCGAGGAGCCGGTCGGTCGGCAGCCCGGGACGGTCGTCGCAATTGCCGGTCACGGCATCGACCGGGGCGATCGCCGCGAGGGCCTCGAGGATGTCGCCCTCGCCGATGTCGCCGGCATGGAGGATGCGGTCGCATCCCTCGAGGGCGACGAGCGCCTGCGGCCGGAGCAGGCCGTGGGTGTCGGCGATGAGGCCGAGCCGGGTCATGGCGTCAGCGCGGGCGCCGCAGGCCGCCGGGCGGCGGCGGGCGCAGCGAGGTGAACTCGGCGCCGAGCGTCTCCTTGAGCTTCGCGCGCACGCCCTTGGGGATGGACTCGAGGGCCCGCTCGAAGTCGGGATGGCCCGGGCGGACGGCGGGCGCCGACGGCGCCTCGGCGGGGCGAGGGACACCGGCGGGCGCGGCGGGCGCCTCGGGCCACGCCTCGGCCTCGGGCTCGGCGGCCGCGGCGGCATCGAGCACCTCGTCGGGCGGGCCGTCGTCCGCGCGGGGCGGCTCGGGAGCCGCGGCGACCGGCGTCGGCGTGGGCGCGGGCGCCTGCGGGACCGGGGCGGCGGCGGGCGGCGGGGTCCCTATTTTTTTTTGGCCGGGCTCCCGGGGGAGTCCGTTGGCGGCGGCGCTGAGGTCGCGGATGAGCGCGTCGATCGGCCGTTGTCGGGCGACCTCGAGCGACTTGAGCAGGGCGATCTCGAACGCGGCCCGCGGCGAGAGACCCATGCGGATGCCGGGCTCGGCCTGCTGGAGGGTGTCGAGGATGCGGACCAGGGCGTCGGAGCCGAGCTCGGCGCCGAGCGCGGAGGAGCGGCCGCCGGCGCGCACGGCGTCGATGACGGCGGCGCGGACGTGCTGCTGGAGGTCGCCGAGGATGCGGAGCAGGTCCCTGCCCTCCTGCGCGAACGTGTCGGCGAGCGCGAGCACCGCGGGGGCGTCGCCCGAGGCGAGGCCCTTGGCGAGGTCCGCGAGCTGCGCGGCCGAGGCCAGGCCGTAGATGTCGAGGACGTCCTTCTCCGCCACGGTCTTGCCCGAGAAGGCGATGATCTGGTCGAGGATGGACTGCGAGTCGCGCATGCCGCCCTGGGCGAGGCGGGCGATGGCGAGGAGGGCGGCCCGGTCGGCCTTGACGCCGTCGGCCTTGGTGATGGCCTCGAGGCGCTCGGCGATGAGGGCCTCGGGGATGGGCTGGAACTCGAGGCGCTGGCAGCGCGAGACGATGGTCTCGAGCACCTTGTCGGCCTCGGTCGTGGCGAATACGAACTTCACCCAGGGCGGCGGCTCCTCGATGGTCTTGAGCAGGGCGTTGAAGGCCTCCTTGGTCAGCTGGTGCGCCTCGTCGACGATGAAGACCTTGTGGGCGCCGACGGGACGGACCTGGCAGGCCTCGCGGATCCGGTGGGCGTCCTCGATCTTGCGGTTGGAGGCGGCGTCGATCTCGACGACGTCCAGGAAGGAGCCCTGCTCGATCTCGCGGCAGACGGGGTCCTCGGGGTCGAAGTCCGCCTTCGGTCCGCCGGGGCAGCAGAGGGCCTTGGCGAGGATGCGGGCGGTGGTCGTCTTACCGGTGCCGCGCGGCCCGACGAAGAGCCAGGCGTGGGCGAGGCGGCCGGTGGCCAGGGAGTTGGAGAGCGTGCGGACGATGTGCTGCTGCCCCACGATCTCGCCGAACGTGCGGGGGCGCCAGCGGCGCGCGATGACCTGGAAGGCGGCTTCGGCCAAGGGAGGGGGAGTCAAGCGCGGGGCCGCGGGGGTGTCAACGGCGCCGCCGGGATCATTCCCACTCGATGGTCGCGGGCGGCTTCGAGGAGATGTCGTAGCAGACGCGGTTGAAGCCCTTGACCTCGTTGATGATGCGGGACGAGACCTTGCGCAGGAAGTCGTGAGGCAGGTGGGCCCAGTCGGCCGTCATGGCGTCGGAGGAGGTCACGGCGCGGAGGGCGCAGACGTGGTCGTAGGTGCGCTCGTCGCCCATGACCCCGACCGAGCGGACGGGGAGGAAGACGGCGAAGGCCTGCCAGACCTTGTCGTACAGGCCGGAGGACCGGAGCTCGGAGATGAAGATGTCGTCCGCCTTGCGCAGCACCTCGAGGCGCTCGCGGGTGATCTCGCCGCAGACGCGGACCGCGAGGCCGGGGCCGGGGAAGGGATGGCGCCAGACCATCTCGCGGGGGAGGCCGAGGGCCTCGCCGAGGGCGCGGACCTCGTCCTTGAAGAGCTCGCGCAGCGGCTCGAGCAGGCGGAGCTTCATGCGCTTGGGCAGCCCGCCGACGTTGTGGTGGCTCTTGATGGTGGCGGCCGGGTTCCCGTCGATGGCGACGGACTCGATGATGTCCGGGTAGAGCGTGCCCTGGGCGAGGAACTCCACCTTCCCCTTGCGGCGGATCCTGGAGACCTCGGCGTCGAACACGCGGATGAACTCATGGCCGATGATCTTGCGCTTGCGCTCGGGGTCGGTCACGCCGCGGAGGCGGCGGAGGAAGCGCTCCGAGGCGTCGACGACGCGGAGGTCGACCTTGAAGCGCCCGCGGAACATGCGCTCGACCTGCTCGCGCTCGCCGAGGCGCAGGAGGCCGTTGTCGACGAACACGCAGGTGAGCTGGCGGCCGATGGCCTTCTGGATGAGCGCCGCGGCGACGGAGGAGTCGACGCCGCCGGAGAGCCCGAGGATGACGTGGGACCTGCCGACCTGCCCGCGGACCTGGCGGACGGCGGTGGCGACGTAGTCGTCCATCACCCAGTCGGGCTCGCAGCGGCAGATGCGGAAGAGGAAGTTGCGCAGGATGTCCATCCCGCGCTCCGAATGGGCGACCTCGGGGTGGAACTGGATGCCGTAGAAGCGGCGGGCGGCGTCCTGCACCACCGCGTGCTCCGAGTTCTCGGTGCTGGCGACGGCGCGGAAGCCGCGCGGGAGCCGGGCGACCTTGTCGCCGTGCGAGTTCCAGACGCGCAGCGGGCCGCGGATGCCGCGGAGGAGCTCCGAGCCGGCGCGGAAGCGCAGGGTGCCGTGACCGTACTCGCGGTGGGCGGAGGGCAGGACCTTGCCGCCGAGCATCTCGCCCATGAGCTGGACGCCGTAGCAGATGCCCAGGACCGGCACGCCGAGGCCGAAGACCGCGGCGTCGGGCCGGGGCGAGCCCTTGGCGCGCACGCTGGCGGGGCCGCCCGAGAGGATCACGCCGCGGACGCCGTCGCGCCGGAGGGTCTCCGCGTCGACGCCGAAGGGATAGATGCGGGAATGGACGCGGCACTCGCGGATGCGGCGGGCGATGACCTGCGTGTACTGCGAGCCGAAGTCGAGGACGGCGATGGTCTGCTGGGACATGGCGTGGGGGAAAGGGGGGAGGATGGCGGGGTTCAGAAACGGAGGCGACCATTGTTCGCGCCGCAGCCGGGGCACGGCGCCTGCTCGCGGGCGCGGCCGCGGGTGTAGATCCGGCCGCAGCCCGAGCAGGCGAAGGAGGAGCGGAGGCGGCGGGGGTCGACGAGCAGCGCGTCGCGCCGGTCGATCCAGGCCCAGGCGCCGAGGATGCCGGCCAAGGCCGCCCCCGCCAGGAGGGCGAGCAGGGTGCCGAGGTCGACGGGGATCATGGGGAATCAAAAAAGGCGGACGCGCCCGCGGGGTCGCGGGCGCGTCCGGCGGGGCCGGTTCGCCCGGACGCTCAGGCCTGGGCCGCGGCGGCCTCGGGCGCCTTGGCCTTGCGGGCCTTGGGCTTGGGCTTGGCGGGGGCGACGTCGTCCTTGCCCACGAGCTCGATCAACGCCGTCTCGGCGCCGTCGCCGCGGCGGGCGTCGAGCTTGTAGATGCGGGTGTACCCGCCCTTGCGGCCGGCGAAGGCGGCGACGCGCTCCTTGAACAGGAGGGCGACGGCGCCCTCGTCGCGGACGCGCGAGATGGCGAGGCGGTAGCAGTGGAGGCGGCCGGCCGCGTCGGAGGCGACGCCCTTCTTGGCCAGCGTGATCACCTTCTCGACGAAGGGACGGAGCGCGCGGGCGCGGGAGAGCGTGGTGCGGATGCGGGCGTGCGTCAGCAGCTGGGCGGCGAGGCCGGCCACGAGGGCGGAGCGGTGCTCCTTCTTGACCCCGAGGACGTGGCGGTGGGTGCGGTGGCGCATGGCAGGTCAGGCGGCGTTCTTGTCCATCAGGCGGTCGAGGCCGGTCATCCCGAGGGAAAGGCCGAGCTGCTCGAGCTTCTGCTTGATCTCGTTGAGGGACTTCTTGCCGAAGTTGCGGTACTTGAGCATCTCCTGCTCCGTCTTCATGGCGAGGGAGCCGACGGTGGTGATGTTCGCGTTGTTGAGGCAGTTGGCGGCGCGGACCGAGAGCTCGATCTCGTTGACCGACATGTTGAGCAGGTTGCGCAGGCGGTTCTGGTCATCGGCCTCCTCGCGGGCCTTGGACTCGAACTCGACGTCGGGGCCGGCGACGGCGTTGAACACCTCGAGGTGCTTGGCGAGGATGGCCGAGGCCTCCTTGAGCGCCTCGTCGGGGGTGACGCGGCCGTCGGTGGTCACGTCGAGCACCAGGCGGTCGTAGTCGGTCTTCTGGCCCTCGCGGGAGTTCTCGACCGCGTAGCGGACGGAGGTGACGGGGGAGTAGAGGGCGTCGATGGGGATGACGCCGATGACCTGCTCGGCGGCCTTGTTCTCCTCGGCGGAGGACCAGGAGCGGCCGACCTTGACCTCGAGGTCCGCCTGGAAGCGGCGCTTGCGGTCGAGGGTGCAGATGACCTGCTCGGGGTTGACCAGCGAGAGGCCGGCGGGGAGCTGGATGTCGGAGGCCTTGACGGGGCCGGCCTTGTTCACGTCGATGGTCGCGCGGAAGTCCTCGCGCTTCTCGTGGCGGAGGAGGACCTTCTTGAGGTTGAGGACGATCTCGGTGACGTCCTCGACCACGCCCTCGACGGGCTGGAACTCGTGGGAGACGCCCTCGATGCGGACGGAGGCGATGGCGGCGCCCTCGATGGAGCCGAGCAGGACGCGGCGGAGGGAGTTGCCGATGGTGTGGCCGAAGCCCGTCTCGAAGGGCTCCGCGGTGTAACGGGCGTGGGTGGCGGACGAGCCGGACTCGTCCTTCTTCAGCTTGTTGGGCAGCTGGAACTTGCCGAGGCGCTTGGGCATGGTGCGGAGGTGTTGGGGGTTAGCGGCTGTAGAACTCGACGATCATCTGGACGTTGATCTCCGAGGGGAGCTCCTCCTTGGCGGGCTCGCGGACGACGGTGCCGCGGAGCTGCTCGGGGGAGGCGGCGAGCCACGCCGGGACGGCGCGGGTCTGGTTCTCCTCGGCGCCGCGGGTGGCGAGCTGCTTGGAGGAGGTGCGGTCGCGGACGGCGACCTCGTCGCCGGGGGAGACGGCGTAGCTGGCGATGTCGACCTTGTGGCCGTTCACGCGGACGTGGCCGTGGGCGACGAACTGGCGGGCCGCGGCGCGCGACGAGGCGAAGCCGAGGCGGTAGATGACGTTGTCGAGGCGGGTCTCCAGGATGCGGAGGAAGTTGTCGCCGGCCACGCCGCCGAGGCGCTTGGCGCGGGCGAAGGCGAGGCGGAACTGGCGCTCGTTGAGGCCGTACATGAAGCGGAGCTTCTGCTTCTCGGCCAGGCCCTGGCCGTACTCGGAGACCTTGCGGCCGCGGGTCTGCCCGTGGATGCCGGGAGGAAAGGGCTTGCGCTCCTCACCCTTGGAGGTGGGGAGGATCGCCATGTTGAAGCGGCGGTTGATCTTGGTGGTGGGTCCGGTGTAGCGGGACATGCGTGTGGTGTTTTTGGTGAGGTGGCGGTGGAGGTGCCCGCCCGGCTTGCCATCCCCGGGCGGTGAGTGTCAGCGGGCCGCGCTCAGACGCGGCGGCGCTTGGGGGGACGGCACCCGTTGTGCGGGATGGGCGTCGTGTCGACGATGGAGAGGATGTTGAGGCCGAGCAGCGAGAGCGCGCGGATGGCGCTGTCGCGGCCCATGCCGGGGCCGCGGACGCGGACGGAGACGTCCTTCAGGCCGTGGGCCATGGCCAGCTTGGCGGCCTCCTGGCAGACGACCTGGGCGGCGTAGGCGGTGGACTTGCGGGAACCGCGGAAGGCGTGGCGGCCGGCGCTGCCCCAGGAGACGACGTTGCCGTTGGGGTCGGTGAAGGTGACCTTGGTGTTGTTGAAGGTCGCGAGGATGTGGCAGACGCCGACGGTGACGTTCTTCGAGCCCTTGGCGCGGCGAACCTTCACCTCGCCGATCTCCTCGCCGAGGAGGTCCTTGGCGGTGATCTCCTTCTTCTCGGCGGGCGCGGCGGCGTCCGCGGGGGCGGCCGCCTCGGGGGCGGTCGCGGCGGGCGCGGCGGCCTCGGCGGTCTTGGCCTTGCGGGCCGGCTTCTCGGTCTTGGGGGTCTCGTCGCTCATCGTAAGTGGGTGTCAGCGGGTGAAGGTCACTTGGCGGGGGCCGCGGCGGCGACGCCGACGGTCTTGCGCTTGCCCTTGCGGGTGCGCGCGTTGGTGCGCGTGCGCTGGCCGCGGACGGGCAGGCCGCGGAAGTGGCGGAGGCCGCGGTAGGACTTGATGGCCTGGAGGCGCTTGAGGTCCTGCGCGATCTCGCGGCGGAGGTCGCCCTCGCAGCGCCAGCCCTCGCGGACGATCATGTCGACGACCTTGTTGAGCTGCTCCTCGGTCAGCTCCTGGGCGCGCATCTCGGGGCGGAAGCCGAGCGCCTGGCAGATGAGCGTGGCGCGCTGCGGCCCGATGCCGTAGATGTAGCGAAGGGAGTACTCGACCTTCTTGTTGTTGGGGATGTCGACGCCGAGGATACGAGGCATGGGTCTGCGGGAAGGGGTTGGAAGGTGGGGGAAAAGGGTCGAAAGTTGGGGACTTTGCGCCCCCAAGGGAAGCAAAAAATAGGTCAGGGGAGGGTCAAAATCTCGACCCCCTGGGAGGTGATCAGGACCGTGTGCTCGAAATGGGCGGCCGCGGAGCCATCCCGGGTGCGGGCGGTCCAGCCGTCGGGGTCCATGACGATCTTGGGGGAGCCGAGGGTGATCATGGGCTCGATGGCGAGGGCCATGCCGGGCACCAGGCGGGCGCCGGTGCCCCGCTTGCCCCAGTTCGGGACCTGGGGCTCCTCGTGCATGCGGCGGCCGACCCCGTGGCCGACGAACTCCCGGACGATGCCGAGCCCGAGGGGCTGCACGGCGGATTGCACCGCATGGGAGATGTCGCCGACCGTGGCGCCGGGGCGGGCTGCCTGGATGCCGGCCCGGAGCGCGGCCTCGGTGGCCTCGCAGAGGCGGCGGAGCGGCTCGGCCACCGGCCCGACGGGCACGGTGGCCGCGTTGTCGCCGATGAAGCCGTCCTTGCGCACCACGACGTCGAGCGAGACGAGGTCGCCGGGGATGAGCGGGCGGTCGGGCCGGCCGATGCCGTGCACGACCTCGTCGTTCACCGAGATGCAGATGCGGCCGGGGTAGGCAAGGCGGCCGACCACGTAGCCGAGGCAGGCGCTCTCGCAGCCATGGAGCCGCATGAGCTCGCACGCGGCGGCGTCGAGCTCGCCCGTCGTCACCCCGGGGGCGACGCGCGCGCGGAGGTCGGCCAGGACCCGCGCCGCGGCGCGGCCGGCGGCGCGCATGCCGGCCACCTCGTCGGGGGAGTCCAGGTCGATCATGCGCTCGGTGCCGTCAGCGCGCCAGGTCGGACCAGTGGCCCCAGAACCAGGCGGCGATGCCGAGCAGGAAGAGGACGAGGCAGGCGGTGCCGAGGGAGCCGAGGCCTTCCGAGGACTCGCCCGAGGGCGCGCGGCGGGGAGGCACGGGTGTCGCGACGCCCCCCACCCTGCCCTTCCTGAGGAAGCCGTCGTAATGGCTCTGGAGCAGGTAGGTCTCGACCTGGCGCATCGTGTCGAGGGCGACGCCGACGGTGATGAGGCCGCCGGTGCCGCCGAGGAAGCTGGCGAGGCGCCCGGGGAAGCCCAGCTGGAACATCAGCAGGTCGGGCGTCAGGGCGATGAGCAGGAGGAAGAGCGAGCCGGCGAGCGTCAGCCGGGTCATCACGAAGTCGAGGAACTGGGCGGTGGGCTCGCCGGGGCGGACGCCGACCACGTAGCCGTTGTTCTTCTTGAGGTCGTCGGCGATCTGGACCGGCTTGAACATGATCGAGATCCAGAAGTAGCTGAACCCGAAGATGAGCAGGGAGAGGACGACGTAATGGACGAGGGTGGGCTGGCCGAGGGCGTTGCCCCAGTCGGCGAGGAAGGCGACGGTCGGGAAATTGGCCGCGAGCGGGTTGAGGACCATCTGCGGGAACGCGAGGATGGCGCCGGCGAAGATGACGGGCATGACGCCCGCGTAGTTCACCTTGAGCGGGAGGTAGGTGCTCTGGCCGCCGTAGACCTTGCGGCCGACCATGCGCTGGGCGTACTGGACGGGGATCTTGCGGACGGCCTGGTTGAGGGCGACCATCGCCGCGGTGACCGCGAGGAAGAGGAGGACCATGCCGACCGCCTTCTCCGGGCCGTTGGCGACCGCGCCGCTGCCGACCTGGGCGCCGAAGGCGGTGGCCATGAAGGCCTGGAAGGCGCCGGGGAGGTCGGCGAGGATGCCGATGGTGATCAGGACGGAGGTGCCGTTGCCGACGCCCCGCTGGGTGATCTGCTCGCCGAGCCAGAGCATGACGACGGAGCCGGCCGTCAGGAGGGCGACGCCGAGCGAGACGAAGAGCGCCTTGTTCTCCATCACCACGATGGTGCCGCGGAAGGTGTCGCCGAGGCCGAGGGCGGAGCCGACGGCCTGGGGATTGCAGAAGGCGCCGAGCAGCAGCGAGGACTGCACGAGCGCGATGAGGATGGTCAGGTAGCGCGCGTACTGGGCGATCTTCTGGCGGCCGACGTCGCCCTCCTGCTGGAGGCGGGCGAGGGACGGCACGACCGCGGTCATCAGCTGGAGGATGATGGACGCGCTGATGTACGGCATGATGCCCAGCGAGAAGATGGCGCCCTTGAGGAGCGCCCCGCCCGTGAACATGTTGTACATCGCGATCACGCCGCCGGAGGCGCTGTTCGCGTGGGTCCGGTAGTGCTCGAGGATGTCGCGCGGGTCGACGCCCGGCAGCGGGATGTTGGCCCCGACGCGGGCGACGAAGATCAGCGTGACCGTGGCGAGCAGCCGCGCGCGGAGCTCGGGGATGCGCCAGCAGTTGGCGAGGGTCTGGAGCATCGCGGGCGCGCCCCGTTCAGGCGGCCTCGCCGCCGATCAGCACGACCTTGCCGCCGGCCTTCTCGATCTTGGCCTTGGCGGCCCCGGAGACGGCGTGCGCGGTGACGGTGATGGCGCGGGCGACCTCGCCGTTGCCGAGCACCTTGAGGCGCGCGTCGGCGGAGCGGAGGAAGCCCTGGGCGGCGAGCTCGGCGGCGCCGAGCTTGGAGCCCTCGGCGGCCTCGAGGTCGGCGACATTGACCACGGCGAACTCGACGCGGTTGATGTTGCGGAAGCCGCGGTGGGGGAGGCGGCGGTAGAGGGGCATCTGGCCGCCCTCGAAGCCGGGGCGGTGGCCGCCGCCGGAGCGGGCCTTCATGCCCTTGTGGCCGCGGCCGCAGGTCTTGCCGTGGCCGGAACCCCGGCCGCAGCCGAGGCGCTTGTGCCGGTGCGTGGCGCCGGCGATGTGGGGAAGAGCGTGGAGCTTCATGGTCGTTGGGTGTTCGCTTACTGGGCCGAGCGGACGGCGCGGATGGCCTCCAGCGTGCGGAGCTGGGCGAGGCCGTCGAGCGTGGCCTTGACCACGGCGCCGGGGTTCTGCGAGCCGAGGGACTTGGAGAGGACGTCGCGCAGGCCGGCGACCTCGAGGACGGCGCGGACGCCGCCGCCGGCGATCAGGCCGGTGCCGGGCGCTGCCGGGCGGAGCATGACGACGCCGCCGTCGCAGCGGCCGATCACCTCGTGGGGGATGGTGTTGCCGCGCAGGTTGACCTGGGTCATGGCGCGGGTGGCGCGGTCGGTGCCCTTGCGGATCGCGTCGGGGACCTCCTTGGCCTTGCCGTAGCCGATGCCGACGCGGCCCTTGCCGTCGCCCGCCACGACGAGCGCGGCGAAGTTGAAGCGGCGGCCGCCCTTGGTGGCCTTGCTGCAGCGGTTGATGTGGACGACCTTCTCGTTGTAGGGGGACGCGGGGCGGTCGTCGCGGCGGGGAGGACGGGGGCCGCGGCGCTGGCCGGGACCGCCGGGACCGCGGGCGCCGGGACCGCGGCCGCCGGAGCGGGGGCCGTTGGCGGCGCCTTCCGGGGAGGAGGCGGGCGTGGCGGCGGGGAGGGGGGATTCGCTCATGGAAGGCGTGCGATCAGAAGTTGATGCCGGCCGCGCGGACGGCGTCCGCGAAGGCCTTGACGGCGCCGTGGTAGCTGCGGGCGCCGCGGTCGAGGACGACGGCGGCGACGCCGGCCTTCTTGGCGCGGGCGCCGAAGGCCTGACCGAAGGCGGCCGCGCCCTTGGCGTTGGGGCGGAGCTTGGCGGCGCGGAACTCCTTCTCGGTCGTGCTGCCGGCGGCGACCGTCCTGCCCTGGTCGTCGTCGATGGCCTGGGCGTGGATGTGGAGGTGGGTGAACTTCACCGCGAGGCGGGGGCGCTCGGCGGTGCCGCGGATGCGGCGGCGGAGGCGGACGCGGCGGCGCGCGGCGAGCGACTGCTTGCGGGCGACCTTGTTGGAGGGCTTGCTCATGAAAGCGGGGGTTAGGCGGTCTTCTTGCCCTCCTTGCGGCGGACGAACTCGCCGACGATGCGCACGCCCTTGCCCTTGTAGGGCTCGACGGGGTAGTACTGCTTGATGTCGGCGGCGACCTGGCCGACCAGGTGGCGGTCGGGGCCGGTGACCTCGATCTTGACGTTCTCGGCCACGGTGACCTTCACGCCGGCGGGGATCTTGTAGAGGATGGGGTGCGAGTAGCCGAGCGCGAGGTCGAGCGTGTCGCCCTTCAGGATGGCCTTGAAGCCGACGCCCTCGATCTCGAGGTTCTTCTTGTAGCCGGTGGCGCAGCCCTCGACCATGTTGCGGACGATGGCGCGGGCGGTGCCGTGGAGGGCGCCGGAGCGGCGGTCGTCGCCGGCGGGGCTGACGAGGACCTGGTTGCCCTCGAGGGCGAAGGTGACGCCCTGGAAGGTGCGGGAGAGCTTGCCCTTGGGGCCCTCGACGTTGACGGTCGCGCCGGAGATGGCGACCTTGACCCCGGAGGGGACGGTGACGGGCTGTTTGCCGATTCGGCTCATGGGGAGGATGCGTTGGGTTGGGTTACCAGACCTTGGCGAGGAGCTCGCCCGAGACCTTGCGGCGGCGGCACTCGACGTCGGTCAGGACGCCCTGGGAGGTGGTGACGATGGTGACGCCCATGCCCCCGATGACCTTGGGGACGTCGGCGACGCCGGCGTAGAGGCGGCGGCCGGGGGTGGAGAGGCGCTCGATGCCGGTGATGGCGGGGGCGCCGCCGACATACTTGAGGGTGACCTCGAGGACGGGCTTGCCGTCGCGCTCGGCCTTGCGGGCGGAGGCGACGTAGCCGGACTCGACGAGGGTGCGGGCGACCTCCTCGCGGAGGCGGGACCACTGGGCGGTGACGACGGCGCGCTCGGCCTTGGAGGCGTTGCGGATGGCGGTCAGGAAGTCGCCCAGGGTGTCGGAGGATGCGGACATGTCGGTGAGGGGGTTTACCAGGAGGCCTTGGTCACGCCGGGAATCTGGCCGGACAGGGCGAGCTCGCGGAAGGTGATTCGGGAGAGCCCGAACTTGCGGATGTAGGCGCGGGGGCGGCCGGAGATCGCGCAGCGGTTCTTCAGGCGGACCTTGGAGCCGTTGCGGGGGAGCTTGGCGAGCTTGCGCTGCGCGGCGTAGAAGGCCTCGTCCGCGACCTTGGGGTCGAGGAGGACCTTCTTGAGCTCGGCGCGCTTGGCGGCGTGCTTGGCGACGAGGCGCTCGCGCTTGAGCTGGCGCTGGATGACGGACTGCTTGGCCATGGTGTAGTGGGTGGTCGGGTTCAGGCCTGGGCGGCGGCCTCGGCGGCCTTCTGCTGGGCGCGGAAGGGCATGCCGAGGAGGCGCAGGAGCTCGCGGGCCTCCTCGTCGGAGGTCGCGGTGGTGACGATGGAGACGTCGAGGCCGATGTTGGCGCGCTGGGAGCCGTCGGCCTGGGTCTCGGGGAAGATGGTGTGGTCGACGATGCCGAGGGAGTAGTTGCCCTGGCCGTCGAGGCGGTTGGAGACGCCGCGGAAGTCGCGGATCATCGGCAGGGCGATGAGCGTGAGGCGGGCGAGGAAGTCCCACATGCGGGCGCCGCGGAGGGTCACGGTGCAGCCGAGGGGCATGCCCTCGCGGACCTTGAAGTTCGACACGCTCTTGCGGGCCTTGGTGATGACCGGCTTCTGGCCGGCCAGCTTGGTGATCTCCTTGACGACCTCGTCGCGGGTGGACTTGTCGGCCTCGGCGTCGAACGCCGAGTTGAGGACGATCTTCACCAGGTTGGGGACCTGGTGGATGTTGGCGTAGCCGCGCGACTTGCGCAGCTCGGGCGCGACCTTCTCGAGGTAGCGCTTCTTGAGGAAGGGAGTGACGGCCTGGGCCATGGTGATGGGTGGTTTTTAGCGGGTCTTGGCGGGGCGCTTGGCGCGGCGGGCGTCCCAGAGGGAGCCGAGCATCACGTTGGAGCGGTGGATGGGGGCGGCCTTCTCGGTGATGCCGCCCTGGCCGTCCTGGGTGCGCTTCAGGTGGCGCTTGACCAGGTTGACGCCGTCGAGGACGACGCGCTCGGCGGCGCGGTCGTACGAGACGACCTTGGCGCGCTTGCCCTTGTGGGCGCCGGCGATGACGACGACCTCGTCGTTGATCTTGATGTCGGTCTTGGCCATGGCGTTCAGAGGACCTCGGGGGCGAGGGAGATGATCTTCATGAAGTTCTTGCCGCGGAGCTCGCGGGCGACGGGCCCGAAGATGCGGGTGCCGCGGGGGTTGCCGTTGGCGTCCAGGAGGACGACGGCGTTGTTGTCGAAGCGCAGGTAGCTGCCGTCGGCGCGGCGGATGGGCGCCTTGGTGCGCACGATGACGGCGCGGGAGACGGTGCCCTTCTTGGCGGTGGCGTCGGGCGTCGAGTCCTTGATGGAGCAGACGATGACGTCGCCGATGGCGGCGGTGTCGGTGATCTGGCCGATGCGGCGGATCATGGCCACGGTCTTGGCGCCGGTGTTGTCGGCGACGTCGAGGCGGGTGAGGAGCTGGATCATGGTCGTGGGTTCGTCCGGGGGATCACTCGGCGGCGCCGAGGGCCACCTTGGCGGTCTCGGTCACGCGGATGACGCGCCAGCGCTTGGTCTTGGAGAGGGGGCGGGTCTGCATGAGCTCGACCTTGTCGCCGGGCTTGGCGGCGTTGGCCTCGTCGTGCGCGTGCAGGATGGTGCGGCGCTTGACCTCCTTGCCGTAGAGGGGGTGGGGCACCTTGTAGAGGTACGCGACCTTGATCGTCTTGTCGCCGGAGCGGGAGACGACGACGCCTTCGAGCGTCTTGCGGGCGGAGCGGTTGGCTTCGGACATGTTCGTGAGGGGGCTCAGGCCTTGGCGGCCTTCTGGCGGAGGAGGGTCTGGCAGCGCGCGACCTCGCGGCGCAGGGCGCGGAGGCGGGCGGGGTTCTCGAGCTGGCCGCCGGCCTGGCGGAGGCGGAGCTGGAGGGCCTCGTCGCGGGCCTCGCGGACGCGCTTCTCGAGCTCGGCGGCGGCGAGGGGGCGGAGGGAGGCGGCCGGGGCGGCCTTGCCGGGGGTGAACTTGGACATGGAAAAGGGTCGATTAATGGGGGCTGGGGGGCCTGGGTATCAATACTTTTCGAGGACCTCGCGGGCGACGAAGCGGCAGCGGACCTGGAGCTTGGTGTCGGCCAGGCGCATGGCCTCGCGGGCGGCCGCGATGGGCACGCCGTTCACCTCGAAGAGCATCGTGCCGGGCTTGACGACGGCGACGTAGAACTCGACGCCGCCCTTGCCCGAGCCCATGCGCACCTCGGCGGGCTTCTTGGTCACGGGGGTGTGGGGGAAGATGCGCATCCACAGCTTGCCCTTGCGCTTGAGGGCGCGGGAGATGGCGACGCGCGCCGCCTCGATCTGGTTGGCGGGCAGCCGGGCGCGGTCGAGCGACTGGATGCCGAAGTCGCCGAAGGCGAGGGTGTTGCAGGCGGTGGCGTTGCCGCGGATGCGGCCCTTCTTGGCCTTGCGCCAGGCGGTGCGGGAGGGTTGGAGATTGGCCATGGTGGCGTGCGTTCAGGGGTTGGGGGCGGCGGGGCTCAGAACTCGGACTCCTTGGAGCAGATCCAGCACTTGATGCCGAGCTTGCCGTAGAGGGTGCGGGCCTCGGCGAAACCGTAGTCGATGTTCTCGCGGAGGGTGTGGAGGGGGACGCGGCCGACGCGGGCGGACTCGACGCGGGCGATCTCGGCGCCGCCGAGGCGGCCGCCGAGGCGGAGGCGGATGCCGTCGGCGCCCATCGACATGGTCGTCTGGACGGCCTTCTTCATCGCGCGGCGGAAGGAGATGCGGCGCTCGAGCTGGAGGGCGATGTTCTCGGCCACGAGCTGGGCGACGAGGTCGGGGCGGCGGACCTCGTTGACCTCGAGGGCGATGTCGCCCTCCTTGCGGCCGGCGACCTGGGCGATCTCGACGCGGAGGTTCTTGAGCTCATCGCCCTTGCGGCCGATGACGACGCCGGGGCGGGCGGTCCAGATGCGGACGCGGACCTTGGAGCCGGCGCGCTCGATGAAGATGCGGGGGACGGCGGCCTGGCGGAGCTTCTCGCGGAGGAACTCGCGGATGCGGTAGTCCTCGCGGAGCAGGCCGGGGAAGGTGCGCTTGTCGGCGAACCAGCGGGATTCCCAGTTGCGGCGGACCGCGAGCCGGAAACCGATCGGATTGACTTTCTGTCCCATGATGGAGGTGCGAGGAGGGTTACTTGGCGGCGAGGACCACCTTGACGTGGCTCATCGAGCGGAGGATGGGGTGGGCCGAGCCGCGGGCGGCGGGGCGGAAGCGCTTGATGGCGGGGCCCTGGTTGACCGTGGCGGAGGCGACGATGAGGCCGGCCGAGCTCAGGTTGTGGTTGTTCTCGGCGTTGGCGATGGCGCTCGCGAGGGTCTTCGAGATGATGCGGGCGGACTTGCGCGGGATGAAGCGCAGGAGCTGCAGCGCCTCCTCGGCGGGCATGCCTTGGATCTGGCGGGCGACCTCCCGGACCTTCTGGGGGGACATGCGCGCGTAGCGGGTGGTGGCTTGGACGTTCATGAGATGCGGTTCTTAGATGCGGGGATGGGCGCGGGCCTCGGCGACGTCGCCGGCGAGGATGGACTCGCCGGGAGCGACCGCGAGGACGAGGGCGACGGCGCGGGTCTCGCGGGACTCGGCGACGACGACGCGGGCGACGGCGCGGCCGGGGCGGACCACGGCGCAGACCATGCCGGGGCGGAGCCCCTGGGCGTGGCCGCCGGCGAGGACGACCAGGTCGGCGTGGGCGCCGGCGCGGACCTCGGCGACCTCGGCGCGGCCGAGGGCGACCGCCGGGCCGGGCGCGGCCTCCCCGGCGCCGAGGGTGGCGGCGAGGCAGGCGAGCAGGCTGGCGGCGGTGCGGGTCATCGTCGGGTGGGCGCGGGGATCACTCGGCCTTCTTGGTCGGCGTGGTGTGCTGCTTGAAGGTGCGGGTGGGCGCGAACTCGCCGAGCTTGTGCCCGACCATGTTCTCGGTGACGTAGACCGGGACGAAGGTCTTGCCGTTGTGGACCTCGAGGTTGAGGCCGACGAAGACGGGCGTCACGGTGGAGCGGCGCGACCAGGTCTTGATCGGCTTGCGGTTGCCGGCCTTCTGGGCGGCCTCGACCTTGTCCATCAGGGGCGGGTCGACGAAGAAACCCTTCTTGCGGGAGCGTGCCATGTTGGGGAAGCGGTGCGGGGGTTATCAGGCCTTCTTCACCTTGCGGCCGTTGCGGCGCAGGATGATCTGGCTGTTGGACGCGTTGGACTTGATGCGCGTCGGGAAGTGCTTGGCGAGCTGGCCCCACGGGGAGCGGGGGTGCTGGCGGCCGCCGCCGCCCTTGGACTTGCCCTGGCCGCCGCCGTTGGGGTGGTCGACGGGGTTCATCACCATGCCGCGGACGCGGGGGCGTCGGCCGAGCCAGCGGTTGCGGCCGGCCTTGCCGAGCGAGCGGTTGTGGTGGTCGACGTTGCCGACGACGCCGACGGTGGCGCGGCAGTCGGCGTGGAGGTAGCGCTGCTCGCCGGAGGGCATGCGCAGGATGGCGCGGTCGCCCTCGAGGCCGAGGATCTGGGCGTAGGCGCCGGCGCCGCGGGCGAGCTGGGCGCCCTTGCCGGGCAGCATCTCGATCGCGTGGATGAAGGTCGCCGGGGGGATCAGGCGCAGGGGGAGCGAGAGGCCGGGGGCAAGGGTCTCCTGGGCGGTGTTGGTGCTCAGGACGGTGTCGCCGACCTTGAGGCCGTCGGGCGCGAGGATGTAGGACTTGGTGCCGTCGGCGTACGCGAGGAGCGCGAGGTGGGCCGTGCGGTTGGGGTCGTACTCGAGGCGGGTGACGGTCGCGGGGGCGTCGAGCTGGGCCCGGCGGAAGTCGACCTTGCGGTAGAGCTTCTTGTGGCCTCCGCCGCGGCGGCGCGAGGTGATGCGGCCGTAGCAGTTGCGGCCCTTGGCGCGGTGGACGCTCTCGACGAGGGTCTTCTCGGGACCGCCGTTGTGGAGGCCCTCGGTGCGGTTCCGGACGAGGAAGCGCTGGCCGGGGGTGATGGGACGTTGGTTGATGATGGCCATGGCGGGGCGCCGGTTCAGGCGAGGGTGATGGTGTCGCCCTTCTTCAGGGTGACGAGGGCGCGGCGGGTGTCGGTCTCGCGGAAGACGCTGCCGCCGGAGAGGCGGGAGCGGCGGACCTTGCCCTTGCGGATGAGGATGTTGACCTTGGTGACGGTCACCTTGAAGGCGGCCTCGACGGCGGCCTTGACCTGGCGGCGGTCGGCGCCGGGGATGAGGTCGAAGACATACCGGCCCTCGGCGGCGAGGGCGGTGGCCTTCTCCGTCAGCACGGGGCGGGCGATGACCTGGGAAGCGGGCTTCATGGCGGGATCAGTTGGAGGCGCGGGTGATGACCTGCTCGAGCGCCTTCTCGGAGATGACGACGGCGCCGTGGCGCACGAGGTCGAGGGCGTTGAGGTTGGTGGAGTTGGTGAACTCGGCGCGGGCGACGTTGCGGCTGGCGCGGCGCACGGGCTCGGCCCAGGCGGCGTCGACGAGCAGCACGCGGCGGGTGCCGGGGCTGACCTTGGTCAGGACCGCGGCGAAGGCCTTGGTCTTGGGCTGGGCGACCTCGAAGCGCTCGATGACGGTCAGGCCGCCGGCGGTCGCGAGGTCGAAGAGGGCGCGGCCGAGGGCCTTGCGGCGCTGGGTGGCGGGGATGGCCTTGGACCAGTCGCGGGGACGGGGGCCGAAGACGACGCCGCCCTTGTAGAGCTGGGGGGCGCGCTTGTCGCCGTGGCGGGAGCCGCCGGAACCCTTCTGGGGGAGCATCTTCTTGCCGGAACCGGCGACCTCGCCGTAGTTCTTGGTCTTGGCGTTGCCCTGGCGGAGGTTGGCCTGGTAGCCGACGACGGCCTGCTTGAGCAGGGCCACGGCGGCGTCGCCCTCGAAGGCGGGGATGGCGAAGTCGCGCTCCCCAGCGGGGGAGCCGTCGGCCTTGTGGAACTTGAGCTTCATGGTCGTGGTGCGTGCGTGGCGGGCTTACTTCGACTTCTTGGCCTGGCGGACGAGGACGATCTCGCCGTTGGCGCCGGGAAGGCTGCCCTTGATGAGGAGGAGGTTCTTCTCCGCGAGGACCTGGACGACGCGGAGGTTCTGGGAGGTGCGGCGGACGTCGCCCATGTGGCCGGGCATCCGCTTGCCCTTGAAGACGTGGCCGGGGGTCTGGCGCATGCCGATGGAGCCGACGCGGCGGTGCATCATGTGGCCGTGCGTGTCGGGCTGGCCCGACATGTCGTGGCGCTTCATGACGCCCTGGAAGCCGCGGCCCTTGACGCGGCCGATGACGTCGACCATCTGGCCGGCGGCGAAGGTCTCGACGGTGAGGACGTCGCCGACCTTGTGGGTGGGCTCGGCGTCCAGGCGGATCTCGGAGAGGTGAGAGACGGGCTCGACGCCGGCCTTGCGGAGGTGGCCGAGCTCGGGCTGGGAGAGGCGGTGCTCCTTCTGGGAGCCGAAGCCGATCTGGACGGCGTGGTAGCCGTCCTTGGCCGCGGTCTTGACCTGGGTGACGGGGCACGGGCCGGCCTGCACCACGGTCACGGGGACGAGGTTGTTGTCCCCGTCATAGACCTGGGTCATGCCGATTTTCTTGCCGATGAGGTGGAGTTTCATTGTCGCTAAGAGGCAGGTGGCGCGTCGCGCCGTTGGGCGAGGCCTGCGTTAGGCGGAGGATGTCCTTGCGGAATCGACTGCTTTGGCGCGGGTTTCTCCCCTGCGTTGGGAGGGTTGGGGGTGGAAGGGGGGGGTTAGGCGGTGATGTTGACCTGCACGCCGGTGGGCAGGTTGAGCTTCTTGAGCTCGTCGACCGTGGCGCTGTTGGGGTCGCGGATCTCGATGAGGCGCTTGTGGGTGCGCAGCTCGAACTGGTCCATCGACTTCTTGTCCACGTGGGGGGAGCGGTTGACGGTCCAGACCTCGTGCGTGGTGGGCAGGGGCACGGGGCCGGCCACGTCGGCGCCGGTGCGCTTGGCGGTGTCGACGATCTCCGTCGCCGACTGGTCGACGAGGCGATGGTCGAAGCCCTGGAGCTTGATGCGGATCTTCTGGCGGGACATCGGGATAAGGCGGTGGGGGGATTAGGTGCGGGCGGGGGCGCGGGAGGAGGTCTCCACGACCTGCTTGAGGATCTGGGCGGGGACCTGCTCGTAGTTGGCGGGCTCCATGGTGTAGGAGGCGCGGCCCTTCGAGAGGGAGCGGACGTCCGTGGCGTAGCCGAACATCTCGGCGAGGGGGACGCGGGCGTCGATGGTGCAGAGGTTGTTCTTCGTCTCCATGCCCTGGATCTGGCCGCGGCGGCGGTTCAGGTCGCCCATGATGTCGCCCTGGTATTCCTCGGGGGTGACGACCTCGACCTTCATGATGGGCTCGAGCAGGATGGGCTTGGCCTCCTTCATCGCCTCCTTGAAGGCGAAGATGCCGGCCATCTTGAAGGCGAGCTCGTTGGAGTCGACCTCGTGGAAGGAGCCGAAGACGATGCGGGCGCGGAAGTTGATCACCGGGTAGCCGGCGATGGTGCCGTTGTTGGCGGCCTCGAGGATGCCCTCGGTGGCGGGCTTGATGAACTCCTTGGGGATGACGCCGCCGACGATCTCGTTGATGACCTCCTCGGCCTTGGCGCCCTCCTCGCGGCCGACGGGGGGATTGGGCTCGAGCTTGATCTCGACGTGGCCGTACTGGCCGCGGCCGCCGGACTGGCGGATGAACTTGCCCACGCCCTCGGCGGGCGCGTTGATGGTCTCGCGGTAGGAGATCTGGGGCTTGCCGGACTTGGCCTCGACCTTGAACTCGCGCTTCAGGCGGTCGACGATGATCTCGAGGTGCAGCTCGCCCATGCCGGAGATGAGGGTCTGGCCGGTCTCGGGGTTGGAGGTGACGCGGAAGGTGGGGTCCTCCTGGGCGAGGCGCTGGAGGCCAATCGAGAGGCGCTCGGAGTCGCCCTTCGAGTTGGGCTCGATGGCCATCGAGATGACCGGCTCGGCGAAGGTGGTCTTCTCGAGCACGAGGTCGTCCTCGGCGGTGAGGGTGTCGCCGGTGGCGATGTCCTTGGGCCCGATGATGGCGCAGATGTCGCCCGAGTAGGCGACGTCGATCTCCTCGCGGTCCATCGCGCGCAGCAGCACGATGCGCGAGATGCGCTCGTTCTTGCGGGTGCGGGGATTGTAGAGGGCCTCGCCCTTCTTGAGCTGGCCGCGGTACACGCGGTAGAAGACGAGCTGGCCGACGTGGGGGTCGGACCAGAGCTTGAAGCAGAGGCCGGTGACCTTGGCCTTGTCGTCGGGGCCGATGGCGATCTCCTTGTCGCCGTCGTCGACGAAGGCGCGCTGGGGGCGCATGTCGACGGGCGAGGGGAGGAAGTCCACCACGCAGTCGAGCAGCATCTGCACGCCCTTGTTCTTGAAGGCCGAGCCGGGGATGACGCCGATGAAGTTGAGGGAGAGGGTCGCCTTGCGGATGCCGGTGCGCATCTCGTCGATGGTGACCTCCTGGCCGTCGAGGTACTTGGCGGCGAGGACGTCGTCGAAGTCGGCGAGGGCCTCGATGAGCTTGGTGCGCCAGGCCTTGGCCTCCTCGCGCTGGCCCTCGGGGATGTCGACCGTGTGGTACTTCATACCCTTGGGGTCGGTCTCGTCGTAGACGTAGGCGACGTTCTTGATAAGGTCGACCATGCCCTTGAACTCCTCGCCCTGGCCGATGGGGATGAAGAGGGGGTGGGCGTTGCCCTTGAGCTTCTCGCGGATGTCGTCGACCGCGCCGAAGAAGTCGGCGCCGGTGCGGTCCATCTTGTTGACGAAGGCGACGCGGGGGACGCCGTACTTGTTCATCTGGCGCCAGACCGTCTCGGACTGGGGCTGGACGCCGGCGACGGCGCAGAACACGGCGACGGCGCCGTCGAGCACGCGGAGCGAGCGCTCCACCTCGGCGGTGAAGTCGACGTGGCCCGGCGTGTCGATGATGTTGATCCGGTGGTCGATGTTGGCGAAGTGGCCCTCCTTCGTGCGCCAGCCCGCGGAGATGGCGGCGGCGGTGATGGTGATGCCGCGCTCGCGCTCCTGCTCCATCCAGTCGGTGGTCGCGGTGCCGTCATGGACCTCGCCCATCTTGTGGACGACGCCGGTGTAGAAGAGGATGCGCTCGGTCGTGGTCGTCTTGCCCGCGTCGATGTGGGCGGCGATGCCGATGTTGCGGGTGTGCTCCAGCGGGAACTTGCGGCCGGCGGCGTTGAGCTGGGAGAGGGGGGAGGACATGGTCGGGACCGTCGGGTAACCGGAAGGAAGGGGGGCGGCGGGGGCTTACCAGCGGAGGTGGGCGAAGGCCTTGTTGGCCTGGGCCATCTTGTGGGTCTCCTCGCGCTTCTTCACCACGCTGCCGGTGTTGTTGTAGGCGTCGATGAGCTCGGCGGCGAGGGCGGCGTCCATCGTCGTGCCCTTGCGGCCCTGGGCGGCGGCGGCGAGCCAGCGGAGCGCCATGCTGTTCTGGCGCTCGAGGGTGATCTCGACGGGCACCTGGTAGGTGGCGCCGCCGACGCGGCGGCTCTTGACCTCGAGCTTCGGGCGGCAGTTCTCGAGCGCGCCGAGCAGCAGCTCGACCGCGTTGCCCTTCTCGAGCTTCTCGGAGACCTTGGAGATCGCGCCGTAGACGATGCGCTCGGCGATGGAGCGCTTGCCGCTCTTCATGACGACGTTGATCAGCTGGGAGACCAGGGGCGAGCCGTAGAGGGCGTCGGGCTGGTGCTGGCGCTTGGTGGCTCGGCGGCGGCGGGACATGGCGAAGGTCGGGGCTGGGAAGGGACGGGAGGGGGATCAGGCCTTGGCGGCCTTGGGGCGCTTGACGCCGTACTTGGAGCGGGAGCGGCGGCGCTTCTCCACGCCGGAGCAGTCGAGGGGGCCGCGCACGATGTGGTAGCGGACGCCGGGGAGGTCCTTGACGCGGCCGCCGCGGACGAGCACCACCGAGTGCTCCTGGAGCTTGTGGCCCTCGTCGGGGATGTAGGAGATGACCTCCTGGCCGTTCGTCAGGCGCACCTTGGCGACCTTGCGCTGGGCGGAGTTGGGCTTCTTCGGCGTGCGGATCATCACCTGCACGCAGACGCCGCGCTTGAAGGGCGAGTTGTTGAGCGCGGGCGACTTCGACTTGCCGCGCGGCTGGACGCGGGGCTTGCGAATGAGCTGGTTGATGGTGGGCATGGGTGGCCGGTTTTGCGTGGAAAAGAGCGTTGGGGCATAGGACTCCCGACCCCTCGCGCAAGAGGAAAGTGCGGGAATTTTCACATTTTTGTGAGATGACCGTCGGCGGGGCCGTCTTTTGATGGCGACATCATCCCCGGGCATCCCTACGTAAAACCTCCCGTATGCGCCGCCTCGCCTGCCTGCTCCTCGTCGCCGCAACCGCCCCCCTGCCCTGCCTTGGGCAAGCGGCCGAGCCCGCCAAGACGGCCGCGAGCCCCTCCAAGGGCGAGGGGTTGGATCCGGAGACCGTGCTCCTGCTGGGCATGCCGGTGACCCAGGGCAAGGAGGCCACCCTCGACTACCTCGCCCGGCTGGCGCCCAAGGTGGAACTGGTCCATGACCCGGTGCTTCGCTCAGCCGTCAAGCTGACCATCGCCGCCATCCAGGCCGAGCCGGAGCAGGCCGCGGGCCTTCGCCAGAGGCACCTCGCCTCGATCGCGGCCTACTTCATGGAGGTCGGCAAGAAGCACCTCGACGAGGGCGACCTACCCACCGCCGTCCAAGCCGCCCAACTGGCGATGAAGTGCAACCCGACCAACCCGCGGGTGAAGCTTTTCTACGCCGATTTGCTGCACCGCCGACTCGGCAAGACCAATGAGGCTATCACCTTGCTTTCCAATGGTTTGAAGAAGGTCGCCCCGCTGGACACGGCGGATCGCGCGGTCCTGGAACGCCTTGCCCAGCTCCTCCAGGCCCGCCACCGGGATGCCGAGGTGGTCGAAATCTTCTCCAAACTCCTGCAGGACAATGCTTTGGATGCTGAGACGCGCAACCTCGCCGCCTTTCAGACCGCCACCTCCCTCTACTGGCTGGGCAAGTACCCTGAGGCGACGCTGCTCATCGAGCAGTACAAGCTCGACCGTTCGGCCAACGGCGTGCTGCTGCTGGCCTTGGCCTACTTCGACGGCGGCAAGGTGCAGCAGGCGATGACGGTCCTCGAGAACCGCGCGGCCGACTTCAAGGGCGCGGAGCGGGACGCCATCCTCGGGCAGCACGGGCGCCTCCTGATGATCAGCCGCCAGCCCAGGCAGGCGCTGTCGGTCATCGACGACCGGATCTCGCTCGACCCGCAGAACGGCTTCCTGCGCGTCCAGCGGCTGGCGGCCCTCACCAAGCTGGGCATGGCGGACGAGGCCGACCGTGAGCTGCGCGAGATCCTGCAGCGCTTCGCGACGAGCGACGCGGTGCTCCTCGCGCTCGCCAACTTCGGCTCGCAGCGCGGCGCGGCCGGGCTCTGCGAGAACCTCGCGAACCTCGCGGTGGCGCGCGGCTTCGACACCGCGACCTTCTCGGCGCTGCACCTCGAGTCGCTCATCCGCTCCGGCCGCCCCGACCTCGCCATCCGCACCCACCAATCCGTGAACCAGGCCCGGCCCGGCCACTTCCGCTCCAACCAGGCGATGGTGCAGGCGCTGCTGGGCATCGCCCACGAGGTGCGTCCCAAGAAGGATGAGGCGGCGCGCCGCGCGGACGCGTCGATCGCCGAGCGCCACTTCGAGGCCTTCCTCGCCGAGGAGCCCGGGCCGGAGGCCTTCCGCTCCGTCGCCCGCCACCTGATGGACGGCGGCGCGCCCGAGGCCGCCGCCCGCCTGCTCTCGACCGGCGTCGCCGCGCACCCCTGGCACAGCCAGCTGCGCGCGGACTGGGCGAGCGCGCGCGTGCTGGCCGGACAGGGCGAGGGCCGCGGCACGCGCCCGCCGCTGGCCGACGAGATCGACCGGCTGCTGGCCGGGCGCCGGCCCATCCCGACCGTCTGGGGCGACCTGCTCGGCTGGGTGCGCAGCGAGGCCGCGCTGGACCCGGCGCGCCGGCGCCGGCTCGAGGCCGCGCTCGAGCCGCTCGTCCGCCCCGACCTGGACCGCGACGCCTTCATCGGACGCTGATGCCCGCCATGACCCTCGCCGAGAGACGCGCCGCGCTGGTCGCGGAGCTCGAGCCGTTCGCCGACCCGCACGAGCGCTTCCAGTACGTCATCGACCGCGCCAAGGGCGCGCCCGGCCTGTCGCCGGCGGAGAAGGTGGAGCCGCTGCTGGTGCCCGGCTGCACCTCGAACCTCTGGCTGCTGCCGACGCTCGAGGGCGGCGCCTGCCACTTCCGCTGCGACGCCGACTCGCTCATCACCAAGGGCGTGGCGAGCCTCGTCTGCGAGCTCTACGACGGCGCGACGCCCGCCGAGGTCGCCGCGACCGACGCCGACTTCCTGGCGCAGGTGGGGGTGACGCAGCACCTCTCGCCCAACCGCCGCAACGGCCTGGCCAACCTCGTCGCGCGCATCCGCGACTTCGGCCGCCGCGCCTCCGCATCATGAGACCCATCGCCCTGCTCCCCCTCCTGCTCGCCGCCGTCTCGGCCGCCGCGGACTACGCCATCGCGGCGGCCGAGTCCACCGCGGCGGACCCGGGCTGGTCCAAGGTCATCGCGCGCCTGCGCGAGCGCCATCCCGGCGCCGAGCTCGTCACCTGGAAGGCCTCGCCGCTCGAGACGCGCGAGGCTCTCGGGCGCTCGAGGCCCCGGCACCTCGCGATCGTCGCGCCGCCGGCCGAGGCCGGGCGCCGCTTCGTCGCCGCCTGCCATCGGCTCTCGCGGGGCATCGACGCGGACCCCTGGCCCGACGTGCGCTGGGGGATCGTGACGGGGCGCGACGCGGGATCCGCGCTGCGCCAGCTCGAGGGGCCGGCCTCGGTGGTGCCGCGCGTCGCGCTCGCCACCACCGGCATCGACCTCGGCCCGCACGAGCGCGGGCTGATCTTCTCGGACGGCGCGAAGGGGCGCTGGCACGAGAAGCGCGGGCCGGGGGATGAGTCGGGCAACCCCGGGCTGCCGCGCCCGGCCGCCGCGATGTGGGCGGATTACTTCCGCGCCGAGAAGCCGGGCCTGCTGGTCAGCTCCTCCCACGGTTTCCAGAACGGCTTCGAGATGCCCTTCGGCACGGGCTTCGTGCAGGTGCGGGACGGGACGCTCGTGCCGCTCGCCGGACCCGGCGGCAAGCCGGTCGGCGAGCCCCTGGCGGACGACCCGACGCCCCGCGTCTACCTTCCCGTCGGGAATTGCCTCGTCGGCCATGTCGACGGCCCCGACTGCCTGGTCACCGCCATGATGGGGCGCCTCGGCGTCCGCCAGATGGCCGGCTACACCGTCGTCACCTGGTTCGGCCGCGGCGGCTGGGACCTCCTCGGGACGTGGCAGGGACAGCCCGGACGCCACAGCCTCAGCGAGGCCTTCCTCATCAACCAGGCGCGCATGGAGCAGGACCTGCTCCGCCTCGCGCCCTCGGCCGCCGGCTTCGACCTCCGGCTGCCCGACACGGGCAACCCGATGCCCGAGCCGGCCTTCCGGCGCATCCTTTCCTCGCCGCTGGCCGCGGAGGCCCTCGCCGGGGTCGACCCGCGCTCGAAGGACGCCCAGGAGCGCGCGCGCCAGCTCGTCGGCCTGCTCTGGGACCGCGAGACCGTGGCCTTCTACGGCGACCCCGCGTTCGACGCGCGCCTCGCGGCGCGGGAGGAGAAGGCCTGGAGCGCCACCCTGGCCGAGGACGCGGCGGGCGCGACCGTGACGGTGCGCTTCGCCGACGCGGCGGCGGCGGCCAAGGGCGCGCCCGACCTCGCCTTCTTCCCGTCGCGCCGCCTCGCCAACCCCCGCCTCGCGGAGGGCCCGGCCGACACGCTCGCCGCCGACGACCTCATCCTGCTGCGGGCGCCGAAGCCGGCGGCGGGCGAGCTCGAGGTGCGCGTGCGCGTCACCGGGAGCTGAGCGGCTCGGCTTGCGCCCCCGCCGGTTCCGTCTCCAATCAGCGCCATGTCCCACGACGCCCAGCGCGGTCCCGACCGGGTGCTCCTCGGCCTCTGCGCCTTCGCGCTGACCTGGGCCGCGGTCGTCTTCCAGGCCGGCGGCTTCACCACGTCGATCGGCGCGGGCATGGCCTTCCTCGACTGGCCGCTGTCGAACGGTTCCGTCAACCCGCCCGGCTGGCTGACGGACCTCGACATGTTCGCCGAGCACTCGCACCGCCTCGCGGCAGCCAAGCTGGGGCTCATCGCCATCGGCCTGGCGGTCGTCCACGCCCTGCGCGAGCCCCGGCGGCAGGTCCGCCTCCTCGCGTTCGCGCTCGTCGGCCTCATCATCGTGCAAGGCGGCCTCGGCGGCCTCCGCGTGATGCTGGACCAGCTCAACACCGGGTCGGACCACAACCGCGGCGGGGTGGGCTTCGGCATCGCGCACGCCCTCATGGCCCAGCTCACGGTGGCCACGCTCGCCGCCCTGACGCTGTCGCACACCCGCGCCTGGCGCCGCGAGGACGCGTCGCTTCCCGCGCGCGCCCGCGCCTGGGCCCCCCTCGCGCCGATCGCCCTGCTGCTGGTGATGGTCGCCGCGGCGGTGATGCGGCAGAACCGCGTCACGCTCTGGACGACCGATGGCGCGGGTCTCTTCCTGCCCGCCGTCGGCGAGGGCTGGGTATGGTGGGTCAACGCCCTGCATCGCGCCGGGGCGCTCGTCGCCTCGGCGGCGGTCGCCGGGCTTGTCGTCGCCTGCTGGCGCGCCGGGCTGGCGCGCCGCCTCGCCGCGGCAGCCGCGGCCGCCCTCGTCCTGCAGGTGGCCCTCGGGATCCTCGCCGTGACCCTGCCCGAGAACCCCCATCCCCGCACGATCCACGTGATCGTGGGGGCCGTCCTTTTCAGCTCCACCTGCTGCCTCGCCCTGCTCTGCCGGCGCGCCCGGACGGCCGACGCCCGATGACGCCCGCCGCCGCCTACCGTGAGCTGACCAAGCCGCGGCTCTCCCTGCTCGCCACGCTGACCGCAGTGGCCGGATTCTTCCTCGCCGAGCCGGGCATCCCCTGGACGGCCGGCCGCCTCGCCGCGATCGGCATCGGCACGGGCCTCGCCGCCGCCGCCTGCGGCGCGCTCAACCAGTGGATGGAGCGCGGCGCCGACGCCCGCATGCGCCGGACCGAGGGGCGGCCGCTGCCCGTCGGCGCGCTGAGCCCGCGCGCCGCGCTCGCCTTCGGCGCCACCCTGCTGGCGGCCGGGCTCGCGCTCGTCGGCATCGGCGCGAACTTCGCGGCGATGGCGCTCACCGCGCTGACCGCGGCCACCTATCTCTTCCTGTACACGCCGCTGAAGACCCGCACCGGCTGGTGCACGGTGGTCGGCTCGCTGCCCGGCGCCCTGCCCGTCCTGATCGGCGCGGCGGGCCGGGCGGGCGACGGCCACCTCTCGGCCGCGCCTTGGCTCGGCTTCGCGCTGCTCTTCTGCTGGCAGGTGCCCCACTTCATGGCGCTGGCGGTGCTCTGGCGCGACGACTACGCGCGCGGCGGCTTCCGCATCGCGACGGTCGAGGACCCCTCGGGGGAGACGGCGGCCGCCCAATCCTCCGCCTTCCTCGCCCTGCTGGCCGCCGCGACCGCCGCCGCCCTCGGCGCGCAGGGCGCCCATCCCGCGACCTGGCTCGTCGCGTCGGCGTCGACCGCCGCCTACGTCGTCCTCGGCGCCCGGTTCGACGACCCCACCCGCCGGGCGGCAGCCGCGCGCCCTTTCTTCCTGTTCTCCCTCCTGCACCTCCCGTCGGTCCTGCTCGCCCTCGTCCTGGACCGGACGCTGCGAGGCTGAGCCGATGGACAAGGCCGCGCTGCGCTCCGAGCTCCGCGCCCGCCGCCGCGCGCTGGGGGTCGCCGAGCTCGCGCGCGCCGAGGCCGCGGCCGCGGCCCATCTCGTGGCGTGGGAGGGCTGGCGCGCGGCGCGCGCCGTCGCCCTGCATGCGGCGGTGCGCGGGGAGCTGCCGACGGCGGCGCTGGTCACCGCCGCCCTCGCCGCCGGGAAGCGGGTGGCCCTGCCCGCGGAAGGACCGGAGGGGATGACGCTGCGCTGGGTCGCCGATGCCGGCTCGCTGGTCGAGGACGCCCGCGGCATCCCGTCGCCGCCCCCCGGCGCGCCGGTGGCGGCGCCGGCGGACCTCGACCTCGTGCTCGCGCCGGGCGTGGCGTTCGACGCCGCCGGCGGCCGGTTGGGCCAGGGCGGGGGCGACTATGACCGCCTGCTCGCGGCGCTGCCCTCCCGGGTCGCGACGGTCGGCTGGTGCCATG
>VFQT010000667.1_pt1 | contig 47900 bp, 40 predicted proteins | sample 3512381 | NCBI WGS metagenome assembly VFQT01 (sample SAMN10412376, study PRJNA504923) | tailings metagenome | isolation source: Relicate 2 Philex TSF3 active mining site | place: Philippines: Tuba, Benguet | collected 2017-08-29 | reverse complement strand
ACTTTTGAAAAATCAGGGAGACGGTTATGCTGGTGCTGTCACGAAAGACGAGTGAACGAATCCTTATCGGCGATGAGATCGCCATCACCATTGTCCGGATCGGACCAAACTCCGTCCGGATCGGAATCGAAGCGCCAAAGTCCATGAACATCGTTCGTGAAGAACTTTGCGACTTCGGGGCTCAGCCAAAGACTGCTCATGAAGTGCCGGTGCAGATCGACTAACTTCGAGCAGGAAAAGATGACGCATTCCAGGCCAGGGTTTTGTCCCTGGCTTTTTTGTTGCGCGGAAGGCGAACTGGAAACTCCGGTAGCTCCAATGTTAGACCTTTGCGACAATCGTGCTGTCTGCTCTGATAGTTCGGAGACAATGGACTCAGCTCCGGTCAGGCTGCGGATGTTTCAAGGGATACACGATGCAGCCGTTTGCCCAAAAACAAAACTCTCCGCTCAATCTTCATTGGTGGATTACCGCGGGCGTCGCCGGAGCATTCTTCCTTTGGTGCTTCGACCTGGTTCCGCGTTTCGGAGCTCCGGAGTCTGGCAAAGTTGCCGAGCAGGCAGCTGATGAAACGAGTGACCTGCTGCAGGATGAATGGTCAGCGTTTGAGATGTCAGATGCGAACCGTGGTGACGTGTCTGGTATGGAGGCCATGCAAGCACCTGGGCAGGAAAAAGAAAACGCCTGGCTGGGGCTGGGTGAACCGTCTTCGTCCGAGTCGAATCAGGAAGCGAACTCTCGGGCCGGCAAATCGCAAATTTCCGGCTCGAAGAACAGAGACCGTAAACGCATCTCCGATCCAGCGATTGCCCAGGCCTCCTATGACTCGACAGATAATGATGCTGAGATGGCTGATGCGTCAGGTCTTGAAGGTTCAGATCGTCAGTTAGAAAGTGCGAACCGGGCCACTCCGGCTGCCGACAAAAATCCGATACTTCCGGCGGACTTCGCTGAACAGTTCCGTCGCGCAGAATCGCTGCTGGCAGAATCAAAAGTCCTGGACGCCCATGCTCAACTGTCGCAGCTTTACTGGAAGTTCCCGGAGCTTCGCAATCAGCTGTTGCCGTCTCTGGAGCAGACATCCAGTGCGATCTTCACGTCGTCCGAACAGCTTTTCGGTGAGCCGCACTTTGTGGAGTACGGTGAGACACTGGAATCGATCGGAAAACAGTACGAAGTTCCGTGGCAATATCTGTCTCTGTTGAATCGGGTCACTCCGGAAAAGCTGCAGGCGGGACAAAAGCTGAAGGTCGTCCGTGGGCCATTTGGCGCGGTTGTTGATCTCAAGTCGTATTCTCTCACCGTCCATGCCCATGGCTGGTATGTGCGCCACTATTCAATTGGGATCGGAAAGAATGGTAAGACGCCTGTTGGGGTCTTTACGGTTGAAGAGAAGCTCGAGAACCCGGAGTGGTACGACCCGGATGGGGGAGTTGTGGATGCTGATGATCCAGACAATCCTCTGGGCGAATACTGGCTTGGGCTGGGCAATCACATTGGAATTCACGGAACGATTGACCCGAGCACAATTGGTCGAGCCGCATCACGTGGATGTATTCACCTGGGCGACAAAGACATAGAAGAAGTCTTCAGCCTGCTGAGTGTCGGGTCACAGGTCAAAATTCGCCAGTGAGTCAGGTTTCCGGTAGACTTCGCAAATCGCACTGTTATCGACATTGCCGTAACCCAGTGCTTCGGCCTGCTGAAGCAGCTGCATGTGAGTGGACGTCAGTGGCAGATTCAGTGCGAGCTTTTCAGCAGCCTCGAGCATCAGGCGGACGTCTTTCAGATGCTGAGAGAGTTTTGCCTGGACCGAATAATCACGCTGGATCATCTTCTGGCCCTTTGTATCCATCTGCCTGGAATACGCGGGGCTGCCGCGAAGAATTTCCAGAGCTGAGGAGGACGAGACTCCCATTCCTTCCGCCAGCGCGAGTCCTTCGGCCAGAGCAGCGCGGTTCAGTCCGAGAACGAGATTGCTGACAAGTTTCATTCGGGCGGCATTGCCACTTCTGCCTGCAAAAAAGAAGTTTCGCCCAAGGACCGGCCAGATGCTGGTCAGCGATTTGAAGGCGCCTTCATTGCCGCTGACAATCACTGTTGCCTCACCGCGGCGAGTTTGCTCGCTGGACCCAGAGATTGGGGCATCCAGGTAGACGGCTCCTTTTTCGTGAAGCCATTGAGCAAATCGTTCACTGTCTTCCGGGCGTCCTGTTGTCGTGTCAATCACAATCAGTCCCGGACGGAAGCTGTGCTGCCATTTCTGAAGGACTTCGTTTACGACGTCACTGGAATAGAGGCTAATAATCACCACGTCACAATCACACGGTGGACATTCACTCCAAACCGCTCCGTGGGTGATCAGATCGCTGGCTTTTTCGGGAGTCCGATTCCAGACGTACGGCCGAAGATGCGACTCAATCAGCCGTTGAGCGATGGCTGTTCCCATCAACCCTAATCCGACAACGCCGACGCGGCCCGTGAGCCCAGACAACATGCGAAGTCTCCACCTGCAGACACACCAGGCTCTCGGAAGACTTCAGCGGAAGGCCGACAGCACATGATCCTGAAAACGCAGACGACGAACGCTCGTCGGTTTGTACCTGGATACCAATGTCCACTTCAAGGCGTGGGTTGAAAAAATGGACGGAAAGCTGGGGTCGGCGGTTGTTTCGGGGTGTGCGGTTATCACACCCTCGCCATATTGCGCGGACTTTTGGTAGTTGGGCGAGACGTGAGTGTGTTGGATACTGGGAGCGGCGGGAAGTCTGGCCAGTTCCACTACGTTGTGGTTGGGCTACTTCTTTGGCAGTGGGATCGAGAGAGATTCGATGCCGCTCTTTTGCTGATTGGCGGCGGTCTCGGCTCGCAGAGGCGGGACGTCGGGGTCCGGGCCAAGGCGTCGTTCACGAACGAAGCCGCGAGTTCTTGCAGCGGCAAGTTCCGTCGTGTTCTTCCCCGGCAACAGCACGGCTGTTTCCTGGGAAGTAATTTTCTGGCCATCGTCCATGATCAGTTCGACCTTGAGCGCACAGTTGACCTGATCTTTGTGACGATTCATATAGGGAACAAAGACGCTGTAAGAATGACCAAGCGTTCCTTCGGTGCGATGCGCTTCCCAGGCATCGGGTTCAAACGCAAACGTATGAAGCAACTGAGGCTCTTCTTCGGAGTCCTTATCATAGTTGTCATACTGGTAGATCAGCACCTTGCCATGGACTCGACCACCGCTCTGGCACCCGGGGCCAAAGAACAGAATCTGTCCCGCAAATCCTCGCGTGTTACGTTCATCCAGGCCTTTGCCGTAGGAGGATTCCCAGATCGTGACAATCTTGGCGACGTCTTTTTCGTACTTCGGCTTGCCAACCAGACGCCCTGGGTCTTTGACGACACTGGACGGACTTTTCCAGGCACTCGAAAGTCCGGACGTGCAGCCTGTGGCACAGACGCTCAGGATGACAAAGCAGACTGCATTTCGGCAAAACATCTCTGTTCTCCACTGAATGAGAAGAACCGGATACTGTCTGCGGGATGACAGTATCCGGTGTTTCATCTTGCCACTTCGAACATTAGTTCTGTGGCGGTTCAATCACTGGCTGTGAAATGTCAGGCTGGAGCATTTCTTCGATCGGGCTGTCCGGAGTCAGCACTTCAGGTTCGGGGAACACTGTTCCCTGCGGAACACTAAACAGCGGGCCATGAACTTCCTCAGCCTCAGACTCGATAAAGTGCGTTCGTTCGCTCTCCACCTGCTTGTGAAGTTCGGAGTCGAGGTCGCTCATGACAATTCGAGGTGTCAGGAAGATCAGCAGCTCGGTCCGTGACGTTGTCGTTCCGTCATATCGGAACGCCTTGCCGACGATTGGGAGGTCTCCCAGCCATGGCACCTTTCGTTCCAGCGTCGAATCACTCTTCGTGATCATCCCGCCGATGACGATGGTCTGGCCGTTTGGCACATTCACCGTCGTCTGAGCCTGAGACTGGTTAATGATCGGAGATTCGATCGCAGCCCCGGTTGTCTGAACAAAGATCGGAACGCCCTGGTCTGACAGCGAACTCTTGTCCGCAAACACCGTCATGGCCACGATGCCGTCAGGAGTAATTCGCGGAGTCACTCGCAGAGTAATACCGACCTGCTGAGGAGTCACAACCGGGTTGGCGGTACCAAGCTGGTTTGTGGTGACACCGTTCACAACCGGAACCTGCTGACCGACGGTCACGTAGGCTTCATTGTTATGAGTCGTACGAACCTGTGGTCGGCTCAGAACATGAACCGTTCGGCGTGACGCGAGTGCTCGAAGCAGGACACTCACCGCATCAGACTGGGCAGAGAAGACGAAGCCACCAAATCCCAGGTCGCCATTGCTTCGACCCAGTGAGAAGTTGCTGAGTCCCTGTGTCGCCACATTGCCTGGGTTTGATCCTGGACCAATGTTGTTTCCCAGTGGCGTTGACGTATTATTGAAGTTCAGACCAGGCGTACCCACAGTTGTAAGGCCACCGGTGGTCGTCGTTGCCAGGCTTCGAGTCATCAGCAGGGGATCCTGGAAGCCCAGTTCGATGCCGAATTCATCGGTTGCATCCAGTGAGACTTCAACCAGCAGAGCCTGAATCACGACTTCTGGTGGCTGAGCATCCAGCTGCTCGATGATCTGAGTGATCTGCGTGTAGTACTGTGGAGACGCACTGACGATCAGCGAGTTGCTGTTGAGGTCGGGTGCAATCAACACCTGCTGGCGGACTCGTTCGATGTTGCTGATCAGGTCTTCAGAACTGTCCTGAAGAGCCTGCTGCTGATCGAGGTAATCGAGCAGAGTCTGGGCCACAAGATCGGCCGGTGCATTTCGAAGCGGGATAACGGATCTTGTCTGCTGCCGAGTATCCTCGGAGTCCAGTCGCAGCAGCAGTGCTTCCACAACACTCAGCGACTCCCCGCTGCCGACGGCGAGAACGGTGTTCGTTCTGACGTCAGCAGAGAACCGCAAAGGAATCAGGCTGCTGGAGGATCCTTCCGTACCAGCCAGCTGAATTCCCAGCGCATCTTCCTGATTCGTGTTTTCGAACAGTGCGGTGAGCAGATCGACTGACTGCTGAGCGTCCGCGTTCTTCAGAGTAAAGACTTTGATCTCTGAGACAGCTCCCGGGGTCTGATCCAGTTCCTCAATGAGTGCCATCATCAATGGCATGCTGGCTTCAGGAGCACTCACGATCAGGCTGTTCGACCGGACGTCTGAGCTGACGCGGACGTCAGCCAGAATGCCGGACTTGATCAGCTCTTTCACGCCACCGGTTGAGGCAAGGAATTCCAGCGCGATCGATTTGTTGTCTCGAAGCTGCTGAGCTCCCTGAGTATTTCCGAATCCGCCGAATCCGCCCTGACCCTGCGTCTGCTGGGGAGGATTGATCACGGCCTGGATTGCGGTGTTGATCGTCGTGGCAAGCTCTTCAGCCACCGCGTTCTTAAGGCGGACGACCTGCATCCGTGAGGTTGCAGCAGGCTCATCCTTGTCGATCTTGCCAATCAGCTTGCGAACTTCGGCCAGTTCATTGGGCCGACCCTGAACGATGACTGAGTTCGTGCGGACATCCGCAATCGGAGTGATTCTGGTCCCCAACCCGCCTCGTTCAGCATAGAAATCGGTCAGAGCCGTGACCACCTGAGAGGCCACCGCGCTTTTGAGCGGGAAGACCTCAAACTCCAGATCAGGAGTCAGCGGCTTGTCCAGTTCTGATACGAGTGCAAGAACGGTCTCACGCTCAATCTCAGACGAGATGATCAGAATGGCGTTCGGCTGGACGACTGGCAGGAACGCTGCAGTCTTGCGGTTTTCTCCGCCAGTACGCTGTTTCAGTTCTGTCAGCTGCGTGTAGACGTCTGTCAGCAGAGTTGCCAGCGAGTCGGAGTCGACGTTTTCCACGATTCGCACATGGATGCTGGGCAGCGAGCCAACGCTCATGGTTTCCAGCTGCTGGACGATCTGTTCGACCTTGGCAACATCCGCTTCATTTCCCTTCAGGATCAAAATGCCAAGATCCTGCATCGCCTGAACGTTGACTTCGCCGCGAAGGTTAATCGCACCGCCATCCGGTGAGAGTTCTGAAGAGGACTTCTCGTCTGCGGCCGGAGCTGCCTTGGCATCCTGCATCGAAACCAGCTGATGAATCTGCTGAGTCAGCTGCTTTGCTGTGGCGGCCTGCAATCCCTTGTTCGGGATGATCTTGACCTCTTCGTCATCAAGCGGATTGGTCGGCTTGTCCAGATCTGCGATCAATCGCTTGATGGAAGCCTGACGACTTGCAGGAGCCTCAACTATGATGGCGTTCTGTTCCTGATCGATTCCAATCTGGAACAGGTTGCCAGGCTGTTCGTCAGAGGTCACTTCCGCAGGATCATCAAAGACGACGAACCCGGGAAGGCCATTCAATCCATCCGTCTGAAGCTCTGCACGCTTCTCAAACACCACGAACAGAGTTCGAGCGATATCAACGGCTTTGCCATTCTGAAGCTCGTAGGTTTCAACTGTCAGCTTCTGATTGACGTCTTTCGCAGGAACTTCATCCTGTACCACCCGACCGTTGGACGCCTGGCGAATTGGAGTTGCTTTTCCGTTGTGAGCGCTGCGTCGGGGCGCAGACTTCCACTCTTTTTCTGCACCGTCGTTGTCGGGAAGGATGGACTCGCCACTGACAAGCGGCGTCGCCTCATCATCTTCGGGCGTTCCGCTGACAATCCGAGTTGTCGCGGCATTGCGAACCAGAGCGCGGGACGCGGACTGTTCCGTCGAGTGTGTTTCGACGCGCGGTCGAGAATACTCGGTGCGAGCAGTATCAAGGTTGAGCACGATCAGGAACTGATTCTGATGAATCAGTCGATAGCCCTGAGGCTCCAGCTCGCTGTTCAAAATGCGCAGGGCTGAATCGAGGTCGTATTTGGTGCGATCGCGGCGAGCAAACCGGCCCGGAGGCACTCGCTCCATCACGAGTGTCAGTTCCTGGCTCTCGGCCAGGTTCTTGAGAACTCGATCCCACGAGGCATCAAAGTAGTTCAGGCGGATGCCATCTTCCTGCTCGACAAGTTCCGCCTGAGGAGCGCCTTTCAGCGCCTGGCGAAACGAGCGTTCACCATCCTCCGCCGCCCCGAGGTCGATGGATCGACCAAGAAACAGACAAAGAGACGTTGCTGAACCGAGCAATCCTGCTGCGATAAGTCCCGGACGTTTCACCGCCGTAATCCTTAAAAAGTGCAGGCTTTTAAGGAGCCCCCATCGGTCGTCATCAATAGTTCAGCCAGTGACTGCCACTCGAATGGGTTCCAATCGCCATTTTGAGTGCCGCTCTCGCCAGAGCGCGAAGTTCCGGCTGGATCGATGATTCCAGTTAGTCGGAAATATCGACCTGTGAGGGACGACGGGATGAGACGGGTTAGTCCGAAGGTGCGGATTTTTTGAGGGATGCCGAAGATTCCGCAGAAACCAGTGACCTTTTGCTCATCACAGGTGTCGAGGTGCTCAGCCTGTCACACAATGGCGAGGATCAGGTTCAGAAAGTTGGAGACCGCAAGCTCCGGAAATTTCGAATTCGGCAAGTTTCGGGGTTTCGGCAAAATCTGCCGGAAAACGGGATCGAACAAGCAATTGGTCGCTCTTACACTACGGAGTCTCTTCGGAAGTTTGATGAAGCTCAACAAGCCTCCGATCGTGTTCCGAACTTTAGCGAGCCTGTGCGCGCAGCAGTGTGCGGAACAAAGCAGGAACCTCCCTGGCAATTCTTCGCCGTCGTACCTGACTGACGGCTGCATCGGGGAACCAACGGTTCATTCAAGTGTTTCAGGAAGTTTTGAACAAGGGTAACGACGTTGACCACCGTCGATAAAGCAACTCAAACAATTAATGGTGCACAGATTCTCGTGGAGATGCTGGTTCGCCACGGAACGGAAGCGATTTACGCTTATCCAGGCGGGGCCAGCATGCCTCTGCACCAGGCGCTGCGTGAACAGCGAGACCGAATTCGAACCATCCTGCCTCGCCATGAACAAGGCGGCTGTTTCGCGGCTCAGGGCATTGCACGGTCGACCGGGAAAGTCGGCGTCGTGATGGGGACCAGCGGACCGGGTGCAACCAACCTGGTGACCGGGATCGCCGACGCCAAGCTGGACAGCGTGCCGATGATCGCTATCACCGGTCAGGTGCCTCAGGCGGTCATCGGAAGCGATGCGTTTCAGGAAACACCGATGGTGGAAGTATGTCGCGCCATCACGAAGCATCACTACATGATTACCAGCGTTCGAGACGTCGCGCGGATCATGAAGGAAGCGTACTACATTGCATCGACGGGGCGTCCTGGTCCGGTCCTTGTTGACGTACCGAAGGACGTACAGCTGGAAGTCATGCCGCTGAGCGAAGTGGACTTTGATCCACCGATGAATCTTCCCGGTTACCGTCCTCAGGTTCGCGCGATTGCTCCGGAGCAGGTCCGCCAGATTCTGGCTGCCGTGCGTCGATCAAAGCGTCCGGTGCTGTACGTGGGCGGCGGATGTATCCACGCCGAAGCTTCTGAAGAACTCACGAAGTTCGCGCTTCGAACCGGCATTCCTGTGGCGATGACTGTGATGGGACTCGGAGTATTCCCGGGCACTCATCCGAATTCTCTTCATATGCTGGGCATGCACGGAACAGTTTACAGCAACTATGCCGTAGAACAGTCTGACCTGCTGCTGGCCTTTGGTGTCCGTTTCGATGACCGAGTGACCGGCAAGCTGGAAGAATTTGCCAAGCACGGCAAGATCGTGCACATCGACATCGACCCGTCTGAGATTCACAAGAACAAGGAAGCTCATATCCCGGTTCACGGCGATATCAAGCAGGCCCTTGTTGCTTTGAATGCCGCGATGACCGATGAAGACATTCCGGATCTCTCCGAATGGCATCATCAGATTGCCGGATGGAAGGCCAAGTTCCCGCTCAGCTACGGTGACGCCGGTGACGCGATTCAGCAGCAGTACGCGATCGAAGAACTTTGGCGGCAGACTCAGAAGATGGACACCTACATCGCTGTCGGTGTCGGTCAGCATCAGATGTGGTCTGCTCAGTTCTACAAGTTCGACAAGCCTCGCCGCTGGATGAGCAGTTCAGGGCTGGGAACAATGGGCTTCGGATTGCCGTGTGCGATGGGCGTCCAGACAGCTCATCCAAAGTCGCTGGTCGTCGACATCGACGGTGACGGTTCGTTCCAGATGAATATTCAGGAACTGGCGACTCTGTACTGCGAAAAGCTGCCAGTGAAGATTCTGCTTCTTAACAACCAGCATCTGGGCATGGTGGTTCAGTGGGAAGACCGGTTCATGTCCGGCCGCCGCGCTCACACGTACCTGGGACCGGTCGATCATCCGGAAGCATTGGGCGAAGGCGACGGCTCAATGCCCGAGCAGACGTTCCCGAACTTTGTGCGGATCGCCGAAGGGTACGGTATCAAGTCACGTCAGGTGCGCAGCAAGGCAGAATATCCAAAAGCACTCGCAGAAATGCTGGCGTATGACGGACCGTATCTGCTGGATGTGATTTGTCCGTATCAGGAGCACGTTCTTCCGATGATTCCAAGCGGAAAGACAGTGCGAGACATTATCGTGGAATAGCGGCCGGATGTGGCTGCTGAAAATCTGACGCGAAGCCGGGACACGACAGAATTCCGGCTTCGCGTTTTTCGTTGGTGCCGGGTGAAATGGACGCTGAACAAAAAGGACGTATCATTCCGCTCGGTGAGTTTTCAATGGCAATGACAGGGAGTTGGACATGAGGTTTCTGGCGAGTGCAGTTTCGTTTCTGCTGCTGACAAGTGTTCTGGTGGCTCAGGAAGAAACAGAGAAGAAAGTGCCTGATCAGTACAAAGTGAAGTTTGAAACGTCCTGCGGCGACTTCGTTGTGGAAGTTCATCGTGAATGGGCGCCGAAGGGGGCTGATCGGTTCCATGAACTCGTGACGGCTGGCTTCTATGATGAATGCCGATTCTTCCGTGTTGTTCCTGGCTTTATGGTTCAATGGGGTATGAATGGCGATCCTTCTGTGTATGCAAAATGGAAGGACAAGGAGTTTGCTGACGATGCAGTGAAGAAGAGCAATACTCGGGGGATGATGTCATTTGCGTCACGCGGCCCGGACACTCGAACGACACAGCTCTTCATTAACTTCAAGGACAACTCTCGGCTCGACGGACTCGGCTTCGCCCCGTTTGCTGAAGTAGTTGAAGGCATGGAAGTTGTCGACAAAATCAACTCACAGTACGGTGAGAATCCTCAGCAGCCCAGCATCGAAGCAAAGGGCAACGCATACCTGAATGCAAAGTTCCCAAAGCTCGATTACATCAAGAAGGCCACGATCGTCACCGAGGAAGCTCCAAAGTCGGAAACAGAAGAGAAGAAGTAGCGAGACGATGCGAAGGGCTGCAGGACTTTTCGAAGGATCGTTCTGCAGCTTCGTATTAAGTCTTTCATCGTAGGTCTGAGCCAAAAGGGTAACGTCGCATGCGAAATTGTTTCATCCCTGCGTTAATCGTTGGATGTACGACCTGCCTTTGTGGCTCGGGGCTCGCCGATGAAAAGACGCCGGCAACAAACAGCCGGTATGAGATTCGTGAGGACCATGATCCGAATGGCATCGGTAAGTTCTACATGGGCCGTGAGATTGCCTATGTGATGGGCTTTGCCGGTGCGTCATGGCTTGAACGGTCAAACCGCGAAGAAGAAGAACGCATCACGCTCCTGATTCGATCGCTCAATCTGAAGCCAGGACAGGTCGTGGCGGACATCGGTGCCGGAAGCGGAGTCATTTCCTTTCAGATGGCCGAGCAAGTACTGCCCGAAGGAAAGGTCATGGCCGTCGATGTCCAGCAGGAAATGCTCGACCGCCTCAAAAAATTCAGCGAGACGCTTGGCGTGACCAACGTGGTTCCGGTCAAAGGAACGCAGACCTCGACGGGGCTTGAAGCCAACACTATTGATCTCGCCATTATGGTGGACGTCTACCATGAGTTCGAGTTCCCGTATGAGATGATGCTGGACATTTCGAAAGCACTAAAGCCAGGCGGGCGCCTTGTGTTTGTGGAATATCGAAAAGAAGATCCGCTCGTTCCGATCAAAGAAGTTCACAAGATGACTCAGGCGCAGGTGCGCAAGGAAATTGAGCAGGCTGAGTTTGATCTGCACTGGTCAGAAACCGTGCATCTGCTTCCGCGGCAGCATGTGATCATTTTTCAGAAGGGGCCATCCGCCCCGGCGGCAGCGACGGTCGGCGAATCTGGCAAATAGGCGTCAGAGGCTGTATGAAGATCCTCATCGCCGATGATGAACAGCCCGCCCGGTTCGGAATGTCCAGGACGCTCCGGGCCGAAGGGCGAACGTTGCTTGAAGCAGACAACGGTCAGTCCGCCCTCGAACTGATTCTGAATCAACAGCCGGACCTGGTTCTGCTGGATATCAACATGCCCGGAATGAGCGGGCTGCAGGTCCTCAGGCAGCTTCAGCAAACGGCCGGCGCAGTGATTCCGGAGATTATCGTCGTCACGGCGAACGATTCCGTGCAGCTGGCCATTGAGTGCATTCGGGCCGGGGCAGCGGATTTTCTCGCAAAGCCGTACGACATTGATCACCTAAGATCGGTCGCCCGCCGAACCGAAGAACGAGTTCGGCTGCAGCGACAGCTGACTGATCTGCGACAGCAGTTTGATGAGCATGCGGTGCGATTCGGAACGCTGCTTGGCGTCAGCCCGGCGATGAAGAGATTGTTCGGCCAGATTCAAAAAACTGCGGGCTCCGATCTCGCGGTCCTCATTCGGGGTGAAAGTGGTACAGGAAAGGAACTGATTGCCAGCGAACTCCACCGACGCAGCAGCCGTTCCTCCGGGCCGTTTGTGGCTGTCAACACGGCTGCGATTTCTGCATCGCTGATCGAAAGCGAATTGTTCGGGCACGTCAAAGGGGCGTTCACGGGGGCCGATCGAGCTCGTGAAGGCGTCTTTCGCAGAGCGGATGGAGGCACGCTGTTCCTTGATGAAATTGGCGACATGCCGGCCGGTGTTCAGACTCGACTGCTTCGCGTTCTGCAGGAAGGCGTCGTGCAGCCTGTCGGATCGGAAGAAGGAATCAAGGTAAACGTACGAATCATCAGCGCGACTCACCAGGACCTTGAATCCGCGATGGCACTGAAGTCCTTTCGGCAGGATTTGTATTTTCGACTGCGAGGAATTGAACTTCACGTGCCGCCACTGCGAAATCGTCGAGAAGACATATTGCTTCTTGCACAGTCATTTCTTGGAGCCGATCGTTCGTTCCATGACGATGCCATTCAGGCCATGATGAGTCATCTGTGGCCTGGCAATGTTCGTGAGCTCCAGCAGTTAGTGGCTGCGGCAGCGGTTCTCAGTGACAGTGATCGTATCGCCGCAGGTGACCTTGGTCTAAACCCCGCCACAATGGAGTCTGACTGTGCTGACGTTTTCGAATCCTATGCTGCACTGCCTTTGACTGAAGGTCGGAATCGACTGATCGAAGATTATGAACGCTTCGCCATTTCCCGAGCATTGGATGCAGAATCAGGAAACGTCAGCGCGGCAGCGCGACGGCTTGGGATTCATCGCCAGAATCTGCAGCTTAAGCTGAAGCAACTCGGCCTGCGAGGCTCATCGCCAGGCGAAGATGCTTTGTGAATTTCTCGAATAGCGGCTTTTGAAGCTGCTCTGATTTGATGTTCACAATGACGCTCGCGGATTCCTGGCGAATCCTGTCGCAACGGTTACCATGATGCCTGTGGTGTCGCACGGTTCACTCAGAAATCTGCGGAGTACATCAGAATGGAACCAGGTCATTTCCGAATCGACAGACGCGCAGGGCGTTGGAGTCTCATTCTCGGCTTGATCATGCTGATCTTCTCCCCTCAGGCAAGTGCAGAGGAACCCATTGTGCTGGTGTCGTCGTTCGCGGGCGGGGACGATGGCGGAATTTCTGCCTTCAAGCTGAATAACGGGCATCGTCTGAATCTGGTTCACAAGACGAAGGGCATTCCAAACCCGTTCTTCTTTGATGTTGCTCCCGACCACAAGTTTCTCTACTCAATTTATGCTGAGACTTTTGGCGGAGAAAAGACAGAACAGGTCGCCTCTTACGCACTCAGTCTGCCAGACGGGCATTTGAAGGAACTCAACCGTCAGACCACGCGCGGCACGGCATCGTGTTTTGTGGAAGTGGACCGAAGCGGGAAAGCACTGTTGGTCGCGAACTACTCATCCGGCAGTGTCATTTCCTACGGAGTGCAGTCGGACGGTCGACTTTCCGAACCTGTGACATTCGTTCAGCACAGCGGTGCCAGCGTGAATGAGGCCCGACAAAAGGAACCTCATGCGCATTGCTTCGTGATCAGTCCTGACAGCCGCTTTGCCTTTGCCGCTGACCTTGGGATCGACCAGGTCGTTGCGTATTCGTTTGATCGTGATTCGGCGAAACTCACTCCTGCCCGTCAGTCGTTTGCCCGAACGATGCCAGGTGCCGGACCTCGACATGCGATCTTCCATCCGGACGGCCGGAAGTTCTATGTTATTAACGAGCTGTTGAATTCGGTGACGTTCTTTGAGTACATCGCGTCGGACGGATTGCTGATTGAGAAGCAAACGATCTCAACGCTTCCAGCCGACTTCAAAGGTGAATCTTACTGCGCGGATCTGAAGATTACTCCGAATGGCAAGTATCTATATGGAACGAATCGCGGTCATGACAGCCTTGCGATGTACTCGATCGCCGACGACGGGCAACTCACACTTCTTGGCATCGAACCAAGTCGCGGAAAAGGTCCGCAGAATCTTGCCATTACATCGGACGGAAAAACACTGCTCTGTGCCAACATGCCGGGGAACAACGTCGCGATTTTTCAGATCCGCGAGGACGGCAGGCTGCACCTTGAGGGCACTCCGATCGAAGTTGTTTCTCCTTCGTGCATCCGGATTCTTGAGTAGTTCTGGCGGAGCTGAAATATGAGACTGGGGCTCATCAACAGTGCTTGGGCACAGGCTGGCAAAGACACCGCGTGGGGGATCCAGAAGACGCGTGAGCTGGGATTTGACTGCATCGACATTTTCACCGATCCGCTCGACATTGACATTCGGGAACGCCAGTTGATTCGCAGAGAGTGTCAAAAGGCAGAGCTGCCGATTGTCTCCGTGTGTTGTGTTGCAACTGGGCTGATTGATTTCAATCCGTCCGTGCAGCGATTTCACATGGACCGGTGTCGCAGCTTTCTGGACCTGTGCTATGAACTGGAAGCAGAGAACCTGCTGCTGGTGCTTGGCGAATACATCTGGAACCAGGAAGTGATTCCGCCGGCTGAGCAGTGGAAGACAGGCGTTGACAACTGTCGGCGACTTGCAGACTACGCGCAGCAGCTGGGACTCAGGATTGCACTGGAGCTTGAGCCGTTCGCGCTTTCACTCGTCAATAACGTGCAGAACATGCATCGGTTTCTTCTTGATGCAGGTCATCCGGCGCTGTGTGCGAATCTGGATATTTCGCATCTGCATCTTGCTAGGGTTCCTGCCACTGAAGTTGCACTCCTGCGTGATCAGGCCATTCACATTCATATCTCTGACTGCGATGGAAAGAAGCACGGCGATCTTCCGCCGGGCCGCGGTGTGGTCGACTTTGCTCCGTATCTCACTGCGATCCGGGAGATGGGTTATCAGGGCACCATGTCGATTGAGCTGGAGTATTCACCGGAACCATCGCAGATCGAGTCGTGGGTGCGTGAAGCGCACGATGCCACTCGAAAGCTGATGAATGCGGCAGGACTGTGACTGGCGACAATGGCCGGGGTCAGCAGTCGTAGGGCTTGTCCTTGAGGAATCTGCCGTCGGGTTTTCCCGGCTTTTTGCACGGAACATCGTGCCATGCAGAATTTTTGTGACGTCTTCACGCTGGCTTAAGGTGACGCGAATACGATGCACCGCTGTTGAAACGTCGAAAGCGTTTGCTCACCGTTCATCCGCGTTCACATCCGCTGAACAACTTTGCAGCGAATTGAAGCGGGAAAATCTGAACCTCACGGCGATCATTCATGCGATTGTTGGTAGTTGAAGATGAGCCCGATCTCCTTCGCACGGTCGCACAGGCACTGCGTGAAGATGGATATGCCGTTGATGAATCTCCGGATGGAACAGATGGTCTTTTCAAGGCCTGCAGCTGGGACTACGACGCGATTGTGCTGGACCTGCTGATGCCCGGCTTGTCGGGCTGGGATGTGCTGCAGAAACTTCGACAGCAAAAGTCGACGCCCGTTCTGATCCTGACAGCACGAGACGGGATTGGCGACCGCGTGCAGGGGCTCGACAGCGGTGCGGACGACTACCTCACGAAGCCATTTCATCTCTCGGAACTCAAAGCACGCCTGCGAGCCGTCATTCGTCGGTCGGTTGGTCAATCGTCTTCCGAGATTACGATCGGGGAGCTGCTCGTTGATACTCGCACGAAGACGGTGACACGGAATGGGTCTTTGATTCCGCTGACTCCGCGTGAGTATTCACTGCTGGAACTCATGGCGATGCATCGTGGCAAAGTTGTCAGCCGAACTCAGATTTACGATCACCTGTTTGATGAGAATGAAGATAGTCTGTCAAACCTGGTCGATGTCCACGTTTCGAACCTGAGGCGAAAACTCGGGCGAGACTTTATCACGACTCGACGCGGACAGGGGTACATTCTTCATGATTAGGTCCATCCGCACGCGTCTGCAATGGTGGTATTCCACGATCTACGTTTTGTCGATCAGTGTGTTTGGCTGCCTTGTTTACTGGCGCGCAGATCGTGACGTTCATGAACGTGCGACATTACAAGCCGTCGCCACGGCTCAGTATCTTGATGTTGGTCTGAGGTCCGGACCGGGGCCAGGGATGTTTGGTCCGCCTCCAAACTGGATGCCCGGTGGTCCTCCGTTTGGAGGTCCGCTGCCCGGTCAAATGTCGGGACGTCCTGGGATGTTCAACGGCCCTGGTGCCGGACCAGGGCCTGATCAGGGACCCAATGGCCCTCCTTTTCCAGGGCCTGGAGGCGAACCGGGTGCACTGAATGACGGGCTGCCTCCTGAACGGAGGCAACGACCTCCGGAAGATCTTGTCGAATCATCTGATGGGATGCGTCGGCCTGATGATCGTCCCCGCAACAACCCTCGCGCGGCGGGTCCGCGGCAGTCGCCGGATGGCCAGGGACCGGCGCGTGGGAATGGCGGAGTTCTGCTTCCTCAGGTTCCGCCGGAGTTGCTCAATCAGCCTAATATGGCGGGGAATGACAATGGTCGAGGATTCGAACGACCGCCTGTGGACCGCATTGAATACGTAATCTGGCGCTCCGACAAAACGGTTCTTGCTCAGTATGTGGAGGCTGACAGCAGTTTGCCGAATGTTCCACCGTCGGCTCCATTGACCATGGCCCCGCAGGTCACTCGAGGCCCAAATGGTCTGCAGGTTGTGAAGTCCGGACCATTCGGAACCACAATTCTCGTGCGTCGGCAGATGGATCACGAAGTGGCCGGTCTTCATCGATTTGGAATGCAGATCGGAGCGATGGCCGCTGGCACTGTTGTGCTGGGGGTCGTTGGTGGCCGATGGATGTCAGGACAGATGGTGCGGCCGATCCAGCAGATTTCTCAAACGGCATCCCAGGTTACGGTGACTCATCTTGATCGTCGTATCGAATTGCGGGATCTCGACACGGAACTTGTTCCTCTTGCCCGCGTCTTGAATGACACATTTCAAAGGCTTGAGCATTCGTTTCAGCGATTGAATCAGTTCACCGCGGACGCATCTCATGAATTACGAACGCCACTTGCTGTGATCCAGTCGCAGGTGGAACTTGCTTTGTCGCAGCCGCGGACTGCGGAGTCTTATCAGCAGACTCTGGAGACGTGTCTGCGATCGGCGGAACGAATGAGTTCTCTCGTCGATGGCCTGCTTTTGCTGGCTCGAAGTGATTCGGAGCGAATGAATCTGAAATTGACCCCGACAGACCTGCGTCTTATTGCCGAAGATGCTGTCGCACAGTTTCAAGACAAAGCACTGTCACTGCAAATTGAACTCGACTGTGTGACGCCGGAGCAGGAAATCCTGGTGTCCGCTGATCCGACATTTCTTGGGCAAGTTCCGATGAACCTGATCCAGAATGCTCTTCAGCATACTCCAGAGAAGGGAACCGTGTCCGTTCAGATCACGACGGATGGCAATGTCGCGCGGATGAGTGTGAGTGACTCCGGTTGCGGGATTGCCGCCGATCACCTTCCGTTGTTGTTTGATCGCTTCTACCGCATCGACAAAGCGCGAAGTCGTCGTGACGGGGGAAGTGGGCTGGGACTTGCCATCTGTCGAAGCCTCGTTGAGGCACATGGTGGCACGATCACCTGCGAATCAACGCCAGGAGCAGGTTCAAAATTCATCGTGACGCTGCCCCTCGCAGGACAGATCCTGGTGTCTGCCGATCGGAGATTGACGTGAAACAACTCATCCATCGACCGAACACAATACAGCGAACATTCATTGCCGTGATGGCCGTGGTCGCAGCCGTGCTGGTGACCAATGCCATCGTCTGTTGTGACGACCTCGACCCGGCTACTTTGAAGAGTATCGGTGGAAAGTGGTACGTTTCATCGAGTGAACCGGCGATCTACTATTACAAAGACGGATCCAGGTATCTCGATCTGTTTTCCTACCACTCGAAAGATTCCAACAAGGACGGAATCAACAACGTCATCATTCACCACGATGCCACTTCCCTGATCGTTGACAGTCAGGGATATCCGAATCACCCAACTGCTATTTTTCCGAATTCAGGCAACCCCAATCAAATCCTTGTGCAGAAATTCCAGTTCCGCTTTCCGCTGGAACCTAAGCTCAGCGAAAAGATCACGCGACTGCCGATGGGACCCATCGGAATGGCCTTAAACGGCGTTGTGTTTTTCAACCCGTTTGAAGCTGGCGGAATGAACGCGGTCGAGGGGTATTCTGAAGTTTGGCTGGACTCATGCTGCGGACATCCTCAGCAGCACGGTGTGTATCACTATCACAAATATCCGGTGTGTGTGAAGTCGCCGTTTCGCGATGACGGCAAACAGCATTCTCCGGTCATTGGACTCGCCTTTGACGGATTCCCTGTCTATGGGCCTTATGAAGGCAACGGAACGTTCGCACGCGATGTGACAGATGACCAGGCGCTCGACTTGTGCAATGGTCATTCCGATGCGGAACGAGGCTATCACTACCACGTGACGCCTGGGCGCTTTCCGTATGTGATCGGCGGATACCATGGTGAAATCGAGCGAACAAATTTTCGCGGACCACAAAGGCTTGGTTACGGAGCGATCGAAGATAACAGCTCCGGGGAAAGCCGGTTACCACAGGTGATCGCTGCTGTGACGCCTGGAAATGCGGTCGCAGGTAAGAAGCACCAGCTGGTGATTCAACTGGATCCAGCGCGAGCTGGCCGTCGCCCTCTCCCGGATGGCAACCCGGACTGGGTTCAGATTGGACCGTTCGAAGCGACGAACGTTGTGCGGGATGGAAATCGAATCACATGCGAAGTCGAGATTCCTGCGGATGTGGCGGCGGGCGTGTTGATGGACTGCCATATCGAATTTCCCAATGGCGGACGTCGGATGGTGTTCAAGGCCAATGAGATCTTCCGAGTCACCGTTGATTCGGATCCATAGTTGAGGCTGTCAGTTTCGTGTGATGCTGCCAGCATTGTCCTGTCGTATGTTTGAAACCTACTGCGAGTTTCAAGGGGGGATTATAATGAAGAAGATTTGGTTACCCCTGTCCGGGGTTGTGGTAATGGGAATCAGCGTTGCGGTTGCAGCGCAACCGCCGCAGGGCGATGAAGGCCGGCCTCCCGGCGGACCTGGCGCACAGGAAGGACAACGACCAGGTGATGCCGGAGGACCTCGCGGTGGCGAACGTGGTCCTGGTCAGAACGGACGTCCAATGGGCAATCCGATCGTTGCGGCCATCGATACGGACAAAAACGGAGAACTGTCTGCCGAGGAGATTCAGGCTGCGGCGACGGCGTTGCTGACGCTGGACAAAAACACGGATGGCAAGCTGACTCAGGATGAACTTCGTCCGCAGGGAGGACCAGGCAATGGGCAACCAAATGGGTTCGGCGGTCAGTTCGGTCCAGGAGGACCGGAAGGATTTGGTCCGCCGGGTGGCCCTGGCGAATTCGGACCTACTCCCGGAGGTGAAGGCTTTGGACCACCGGGACAAGGCGGCGAGGGATTTGGACCACCACAGGGACCTCCTGGCCAGTTTGGTCCTCCAGGTGGTCCCGGCCAGAATGGGCTGGGCGGACCGCAGGATGGCGGACCTCAGGGGCCTCAAGGCGGTCCACAGGGACAGCGCGGCATGGGACGAGGTGCCGGAAATGAAGGACCGAATCCAGAACGCATGGTTGAACATGCCATGCAGTTCGACGCAGACAGCGATGGAAAACTCAGCCGCGAAGAACTCATTAAGTTTGCAACGGAATTCTCAAACCGGCAGATGCAAGGCGGCATGGGCCGCGGACGTGGTCAGGGGCCAGGGCAGGGACAAGGTCAGGGCGGATTCGGCGGTCCAGGTGGCCAGGGATTTGGTCCTCCAGGGGCACAGGGTGAAAATGGCCCGCGCGGGCAAGGTGGCAGAAACGGCGGTCGACCAAATCCAGGTGGCAACGGCGGCGAGCCAGAACGTCCTCGCAGGCCGGAAGCTGAATAACGCAACTTACCCAATCTTTCAGTTTGACAAGCCCTGCTTCGACTTCCGGAGCAGGGCTTTCTTGTGCGCAGGCCGTGCGCATCATGGTTCAAATTGCCAGTGTTTTTACTTGTAAAGTCACCACAGGTGCATGGCACCTTGATGTCTGATGGCACATTGAAGTCTTTGGCGTCTGATGTCGTTCAGGAAACGGCATGACCCAGAGGAAGCAGACCGCTGCCAAACCATAGGAACCAGAAGACCAGCCAGAGGAATCCGCGAAGGATTCGTGGGGCGCGGTGTGAAGGTTTCCAAAAGTGCTGTGAAGCGAGAGCCAGTATCGGGAGCGGAAAAGCATACGCAAGAACGAGCATGGACGTATCAAAGCAACAACCCTGTGTGGCTCCACGGGAGAAGGCCCCGACCATGGGACTGATGAGGGTGACGAGCGGCGTTGCGATCACCCTGAACCACTTCCCGGGTTGTGGGTCAAGCGCAACGTAGACGACCCAGGCATAAAGCCCGCCAAAGAGTATCCACAGGATGGCGAAACTAACCAGATGAAAGCGACCAAACGCATTGCTGCGAAGCGTCTGCGACTGAGGAAATGTGGCGACAGGAGGCTGATAGGGATTTGACGTCATGCCCGAACTTCTTCCGAGGGTCTTCGAACCATCGATATTGAAATGATCCTTGATTGCTGGTTCGCCCGCCGGTGAGTTCTATTCGCTCCAGTTCCGTGATCGCTCGAGGGCTTTGTTCCAGCCTGCTCGAAGAGTATCGACATCACGCTTCTTCATTGCTGGTTCAAATGTTCGATCGACCTGCCATTGTGTGTTCAGTTCGGCAGAGTCTTTCCAGACTCCGGTAGCAAGACCAGCCAGCCACGCGGCTCCCAGGGCTGTTGTTTCAAAGACCTTCGGCCGCACGACGGGAACTCCCAGAAGATCAGCCTGAAACTGCATCAGCATGTTGTTGACGGCAGCTCCGCCATCGACACGCAAAGATGTGATGCGAATTCCCGAATCGGCTTTCATTGCATCCAGCACATCAGCCACCTGAAAGGCAATAGACTCCAGTGCTGCCCGAGCCAGGTGTCCGCCCGTAGCACCACGCGTGAGTCCGGCGACGATTCCTCGCGCGTGCGCGTCCCAGTGCGGCGCTCCGAGACCAGCAAACGCCGGTACGAGATAGACACCGCCATTATCCGAAACACTGGCGGCGAGTGCTTCCACGTCCGAGGAATTGCGGATGATCTTCAGACCATCTCGGAGCCACTGGACGACAGCGCCGGCGATGAACACACTGCCCTCCAGTGCGTATTCAACGACACCGTTTCGCTGCCATGCGACGGTCGTCAGCAGGTTTCGCGATGAGCCCTTCGGTCTGGTTCCGGTATTCATGAGCATGAAACAGCCAGTGCCGTAGGTGTTCTTCACCATCCCGGGTTTATGACAGACCTGACCAAAGAGCGCTGCCTGCTGATCACCTGCGATACCGGCAATTGGAATCGGCGAGCCAAACAGGGAGGCGGTTGTTTCACCATAGACTTCGCTGGAGCCCTTGATTTCCGGAAGTACCGATCGAGGAATCTTCAGGGCTTTCAGAAGGTCATCATCCCACTGCACGCGATGGATGTCGCAGATCATTGTGCGAGACGCGTTGGTAACGTCGGTGGCATGTACCTGCCCTCCGGTCAGTTTCCAGAGCAGCCATGAGTCAATTGTTCCGAAACACAGATCACCGCTCCTGGCCAGCTTCTTCGCCTCCGGAACATTGTTCAGCATCCATGCAATCTTTGTTCCTGAGAAATACGCGTCGATGACCAGTCCCGTTCGAGCACGAAATTCCGGTGCATGCTCACTGCTGCGAAGCTTAGCGCAGAGATCCGCAGTGCGCCGGTCCTGCCAGACGATGGCATTGTGAACAGGCTTGCCGGTCTTTCGGTCCCACAGAACGGTCGTCTCTCGTTGATTCGTAATTCCGACTGCCGCCACTTCACTGGCCTTCAGCTTTGCTTTTCGCAGCGCTGCTTTGGCTACGGCCAGTTGTGTCGTCCAGATCTCTTCCGGATCATGTTCAACCCAGCCAGGTTTTGGAAAATGCTGCGCAAACTCCTTCTGCGCCACTGCTCGGATTGTTCCGTCGTGATTGAAGACAATCGCACGAGAACTTGTGGTGCCCTGATCGAGAGCGAGGATGCAGCGTTCCATGTTCACTCCGGGAAAGAACAGCGTGGCAGAAAAGTGGGACCGACAGGCGGTGTTCTGAACTGTAACAGGACCCATTCCCACTGGCATCTGAGAGCAGCAGGAAGATCATTCCGATTTGAAGTCCCGCGAGTCGGTCGATGTCACATCGTGATCAGCCGGCAGCCTGCTGTGAAGCCGCGGCAGGCTTCCAGTCAATCAGCTGCAGTTCCACTTTGGTGTAACCGTTAAATGTGCTGATCACCGGGGCGAAGCTGATAGCAAACGGGCCACGGTGTGCCTGCAGTTCTTCGGCCCATTCACCGCGTCCAAAGGCGATCGCTCGCATCACTGTCCCATTCTGACGAACTCGGATCGAAAGATGACGATCTCCTTCGCCCATTGTTCGCGGCGGTTCAGCAAGTTCGACCTGACTTGTCACAAAACGGGGTTGGGGATTCGCCTGGCCGAACGGTCCAAGCCGCTCAAGTTCCTGAACAGCTCTGAAGCTCACTTCCGACAGCATCACTTCGGCATCGATACGCAGCTGAGTGTCATCTGCCGTCGGATGAAAGTTTGCACCGGACCATATCGCAAACGCCTCACGGAACGCAGCAAGTTCCGACGCTTTCACTTTCACTCCTGCCGCCGCCTTATGACCGCCAAAAGTGAGCAGATGATCGCGGCATGCGGAAAGCCCGGTGTAGAGATCGAATCCGGCCCAGCTTCTGCCGGATCCTGTGCCAGTACCATCTTCCCGCAGTGCAATCAGGATGGATGGTTTACCAAATTCCTCAGCGACTCGACTTGCCACAATCCCGATCACGCCGGGATGCCAGTCATGATGAGCCAGTACCAGAGTCTTATGTTGCTCCCATTCCGGATGTTCGGCCACCATTTCTTTGGCCTGTCGCAGGATCCTGCGCTCCACGGTCTTGCGGTTATCGTTCAGCTGATCCAGGTACTCCGCCAGCTTCAGAGCTCGTTCGCGATTGTCAGTCGTCAAAAGTTCAACCGCCAGTCGAGCCTGCCCAAGTCTTCCTGCCGCATTGATGCGGGGAGCGAGCGCGAAGCCGATGTCATCTGACCGCAGTTCGTCCTTGTCCATCAGACCTGCAACCTGCATAAGCGCCTTCATGCCAATTGAGGACTGTTCCTTCAGAGTCAGAAGGCCATAACGAACGATGACTCGGTTTTCTTCCTCCAGAGGAACCACGTCTGCTACCGTGCCGACCGAAGCCAGTCCCACGGCCTGCTTCAGAAACTCTCTCATTCGCGGAGATGCTTTCTTACCATCGCCAAGCCGCTGACAAATTGCCCAGGCCAGTTTGAAGGCAACACCAGCTCCACAAAGTTCGCCGAACGGATATTCGGATCCAGGCAGTCGAGGGTGAACGACCACCTGAGCATCGGGCAGCCGGGCACCGATGTGATGATGATCCGTGACAATCAGGTCCAGCCCGATGGATTTCGCAAGGGCCGCTTCGTCCACGCTCGCGATGCCGCAGTCGACCGAAACGACAAGCCGCCGAGGATCTTCTTCATGAAGCTGCTGCAAGGCGGCCTTGTTGAGACCGTAACCTTCTTCCATGCGGCAGGGGATGTAGTAGTCAACATCGGCACCACTGAGCTGCAGGCAGTGCCAGAGGATGCTGGTTCCCGTCACGCCATCGACGTCATAGTCACCGTAAATCGTGATGCGGCGTTTGTCACTGACCGCTTTGACGATCTGGTCGGCCGCCTGATCGATTCCCGGCAACAACGAAGGATCATTGAGGTCGCCAAGTTTGGCATCAAGAAATCGTCGTGCAGTTTCAGCATCCGACTTGCCCCGCGCAATCAGAACCTGTGCGAGCAATGGTGAAACTTTCAGCTGGCCGCAGAGTCGCCGAATGGCCGCTGAATCGTGAGGATGAAAAGTCCATTTTCGAGACACAGGATTTTGCCCCAGATTAAGATTCAGACGGAGGAACCATGGGGATCTCTCTCGTTGTCTTCTCGTGAATGTCCGCGTCCGTCGAATCAATTTCCACGATCAGTTCCGTATCTCCCAGCAGGATCCGGTCACCCGTCTTGAGGATGACCTGATCAATATCCTGCTCGTTGACAATCGTCAGGTTTGTGGATTCATTGTCGACCAATTCAAAGCCGCCCGTCTCTGACAGACGGATCTCCGCGTGAATGCGACTGAGCAGCAAGTCGTGAATCGTAATGTCCGCGCGATGGCTGCGTCCCAGTGTGACCGGCAGGTCGCCCGGCAGAAGCTGGATGGCCCCGTCCGTGAACACCGCGGACTTCAAAATCAGTCGAGGCATATGGTTCTGACGCTACTCTTCAGAGAACAGAGGATTGCAATCCCGGAATGATAGGGAATTCGCACTCGACTGCGAATCAAGGACAGTCAGCCATTCCGCATTCTTCCGCGGTACTGAACGAAATGGCCACAGGAACTTTCAAACTGAGGTGATTACGGAGCGGCGATCGTCACGATCAGCCGTTGTCCTGCTTCCAGCGTTTTCAGCGAAACGATGTGGGACGTCGAGTCGATTGAGGAACGAACGGACCAGTTCTGGCTGTCCTTCGCGCCCTGAACCTGCACAGAAACGGGCTGGGAGGACTGAATCTTCAGAGTGCCTGGAGTTTCCTGAACGAGGGCCTTCGCGGGCACATAAACCGTGAAATTCTGCCGTTTTGGGGGTTCGGCGAATGCAGTCGCGGACGAAGCGACCACCATGCCGCTCAGGATGGCCGTGGCAGCCAGGGCCAAAGAACAAAGTGGATGCGTCTTCGGGCGTCGGAACATGGATGACTGCTGAGAAAGTGAAACGACCTCAAGGGTGTCCAGGGCCACTTCACTCAGCTAGGCACGTTCTGATCCAGTCCTCCCAGTTTTTGCCGTCTCTGCAGACGCTCTCGATGCTCTTTCGAGCAGAACAGCGTCTCTGGACCGGCAAAATTCGTGTTTTCACCCAGAGGGAATTTGACCATGGGATTTCCCGACCTAGGTTTTTTGAGGTACCTGCAGTAAAGCCTTTCAAATTAAGAGTTTACGGAATTCAACAAGTGTTGCTTTTGGGCAACAGGAAACGTTTGTTCCGTGGCCTTTTGTGAAGATGGGCTGAGTTTGCTGATCGTTCGGATTTCGCAAATTGTGCAGGTGTTGGCTCATTCGGAAATGGGGGTTTTTCCGAATACGAATCTTGGTCAAGAGTGCTCGTCATCGAGCCGCTCACGGGAGTTCTTTCCATGAAGATGAACATCAAAGGTTTGCTGAAGGTTGTCTCGGCAGTGGTAGCGATGGTTGGCTGTCAGTCGTTGATGGCTCAAACAACCGACACACAGAAGTTCACAGTCACGGTTCCATCAGCGCTTTCCATTGTCGCACCGGCTGATCAGCTGCTGACACACGATGCGACGAACAACAATCAGGTGTTTTCACCTGGCACGAACACGGCCAATCACTGGGCGGTTCTCTGCAACTCAGGTGCGGGGGCAACCGTGAATCTGACCACATCGACTCCGTTCACGCATGCAACGAACAGCAGTTACAAGCGTGATGCCCGCCTGGGGCTGGCAGTGAGCTCGACCGACAATAACGGAAGTGGCTCGGCTATCTGGACGGTCAGTTCCGCGACGGACCAGACGAATTACACCGGCGCTGACAACAATGCAACGGTCACCGCCACATCATCGGCCCCAGGAAAAGCAACACTCGCCTTAACAGTGACGTTCATCACTAACACGTACTCAACATTGCTGCAGGGCGACTACTCCATTGACGTCGTTGGCACAATCGCGGCCAACTGACACGGCAGAACAAAAACGCATGGATGCGAACCACACAACTCGACAGGACCGGATACGGCTGCAGTCTGCTGCAGTTGTACTGGTCCTGTTTGCGTTTGCGGATGTCGCTCGAGGCCAGTGGGTTGAGATTCGGGCGATGGATAAGGATCAGTCTCTGATCCACCCTGTCAGTTCAAGTCTGACGACGTTCTCCGAAGTTCGCTGGGACGTTCACAACAGTTACACGAACGACATTCTGATTCAGTGGTCCATGGATGTCTTTGAGTCCAGCCGGGGTTCCGCCAAAAAGGCGCCTCAGGCCGATGTCGGACTGAGCGTTCGACTGCGAAGTGGCGGGCCTCGCAATGCGTGGTATGTCACTCAACCAACAGATCGTACAAGTGTTCTCGGCGGCGACCGACAAGCGACCGTCGCAGCAGTTGGAATTCATCAGGGCGAAGCATCATTTGGCGTGACGGTCGCGTTTCTGTCGCCGGGAAACACAGTACCCGCGGCAGGACGTTATGAATCAAGACTCATTGGAACCATTTCCGCACCATAGCAAGGAACCGGCTGGCCCAGGGCTGTTGCAGGATTTCGTACCAGACAGACATTCAACTCGACGTACATCTCAACCTTCGGAGCCTCATGATCACTCGATTGTCACAGCTGATTGAACCGTGGCAAAAGGCGCAACTAGTTCTGTGCCTCTCATGGTCGCTGTGCGCGCTGATCGCAGGCTGCAAGGTGTATCCGGAGCCGGAGCGTAAGAGCATCAACGAGCTCTATTTCGACGCGCTCGCCGCCAATACCAGAACGCCCGAGCAAACCCTCGGGGCGAATCCATCAGCCCGATCAACGGCGGTTGCCGGTTCTTCTGTTCCACGAAATCCCAAAGCCAGTGAATCGAGTTCAGAGCAGCATGTGGTGGAATCGTCTGCGGGCGATCAGTTTCAGAAGCCACAAACAGAAGTCCCTCCTGTCCCGCCGGAATCTGCACTTCCGCTGATCCCGCCATCGGATACATCAGCGGTTGAAGCCACTGACGTGGATGTGACACCTCTGAAGACCGTACCGAACTCATCCGACACTGCACCTCCTGCGTCGGCAACTCCTCCTGCGGAAACCGGATTCACGGCGCCTCGAGCTGAATTGCTGCAGCCGCAAGAGCACTCCCGATCTGCGGCGTCCGCCATGGCCCAGGATTCCGCCTGGTCTTCGACGCTTGTAGTTTCGGCCGATAAGAAGCCGGATGGCTGGAAGAAGCATCAGGAGACTCACAGCCGTAGCACTCATGTTCGACAGGTGTCCCACAATACTCAGGCTGCATCGACGGCCATCGTTGCCGGTACGCATACCACCGGACACGTGACGGAGAGCTTTGAGGAAACAGATATCCAGCAGGCCCTGCAACTGATCGCCAGCCAGGCCGGGATCACGATCATTGTTGATGACAACGTCGAAGGTCAGGTGACGACGCTGATCGAAAACGAACCGTTTGAAACAGCCCTGCGCAAAGTGGTATTGCCGCTGGGGCTGGTGTTCCGGCAGACCGGGCCCACTGAGTACATCGTGACGACGACGGATCCGACTTCTGCGCTGTTCTCCCGAGTGTCCGATCGGAGCGAGTTTCGTCCGTTGCACCTGAGCCCTGATGAGCTTGTGAAACTTCTGCCGGCACGCGAGTCCAAATATGTCACGATTATTGACAAACGCAACCTGCTGATCATCGAAGCACCGAAGGAAATATCGGCTCCCATAATGGAACGGCTGAGAGCCGCCGATCATCCAATTCCTCAGGTGGAGCTGGAAGCGATTGTCTGCGTGATTGCACCTGACAAGTCATTCAAGTCCGGGCTTGACTGGGGCCATGCCGTGACCCTGAATGGCAGCGATCTTTTCCGGATCGGCATGACCGGGCTTGCCATCTCCGGCGCTGGTTCGGGCACGGGAACTTCCGACGCGTTCTCGAGCTTCGCTGTGACTTCGACATTCGTGAAACTGCTTGCACAGGAAGGCTATCTCACTATTCGAGCAGCCCCGCGAGTGACCGCGCGGGATGGTGAGCCTGCAAAGATCGCCATCACGCGACAGTCGTTCTTCTCGACTCAGCCCAACAGTGCGAACGCGTTCTTCCGTCAGGAACTGCAGGATGTCGAAGCCGGTATCACGCTCGAGATTACTCCGATCGTGCGAGGTGAAAACATCACGGTCAAAATTGAAAAGGCGGAGGTCAGTGAAGACATTCGCACGACCGACGTGAACGCCAACATCGCCAACAATCCGTATCCTCTGATCAACCGACGCTCAGTGGCGACGACGGTTAGCGTCAAAGATGAAGAGACGATTGTCATTGGTGGACTTGTGCAGCGTCAGACGGTGGATCGAATCGCAAGGATCCCGGTACTCGGTTCGATTCCGTATGCCGGGCGAATGTTCCAGACCGTTGAGAAGCTTGAGCAGGACGCCGAGGTTGTCATCTTCATTTCGCCAAGAATTGTCACCAGCGGTCCAACGTGCACAGCTGCAACGACACCCGCACCCGTCTCACCGACAGACGGTCATGATGTTCCAAATTAATGAGTCGCTCCTATGAAGAATCATCCATTTTCCTGTTGGTTCGCAGTTGGCAAGTCAGGCAGAAAACTGGCACTATTGCTGCTGGCTGTCCTTGGGGCAGGTCTGTCAGAGTCCTCTGCTCAGGACTCAACCGTCGAGATCAAGCCGGACGAAAAGAAGACGGATCCTCAGCCGGATGATCTGAAGGCTGTTCAAATTGAGCAGCAGGTCAAGCCGGCCTTTTTGATTACTCCGCTCGTCCACCGGCTTCAGGCTCGCAAGGGGCAGTTGCTGAAGTTCGAGTTTGAAATCGAAGCGCACGACCGACCGTCAAAGCTTGAGATTCGACCTGTGGCAATGACGCAGCAGGAGAACGGCGTCATCATGCCGGACGAACAAACTCCGGCACCGGGCCTGATTCGAGTGACGAGCGATACGACTCTGGATCTCACGAAATCTGAGAAGCACACGATCCAGGCGGAGATGCGAATTCCGCAGTCCAATGCTCCCTTCCTTTCCTACGGGATTCTGGCGAGAGAAATTCCGAACGATGACGATGGTGCGAACGGGCCGGATGATGAAGCTCGCGTTGGGATTCGGTTTGTCACGCAGTATCTTCTGCGAGTTGATGTCGATGTGCTGGGAGTCAAAGGCGATTCGGTTGCCGAGCTGAAACTGTATGACGGCGGGCTGGTCTCTCAGAACGGACGATGCCTGGCTCGCGTGTTTGTGGAGAATCCCACGGACACCGCGATGGAGTTCTCCGTCAATTCGCAGCTGCTGCGTGAGGAGACTCAGAGCGTCGGGAAAAAGTTCGGACTCGTCGTCCCGGTTCGATCCGGACAACAGGGGCCGGATCGATACAAGGCGAGGATACTTCCAAAGACCAAACTGAGACTCGAGGAGTTTCTGCCGCACGCGGTCTTCGCAGGAAATTACACGCTCAGGACCGAGCTGCTTCATCAAAATCGTATACTCAGGACAACATCGTTTCCGGCAGAGATACGCGATGGCGACTTCCCGGAACAGGATGCCAGAATTGTTCGAGTTGCTCAGGATATCACTGTCTCGCCGACTCAGCTGGAGCTATCACTGCGAAAAGGAGGCCGCCGCATCGAGACCCTGACGGTCTCCAATGGCAGCCTGCAGAAAGTTCGAATTCAACTGAGCCCGGAAGCATTGCAGGGAGAACTGAATCACTCGCTGCAGTTGCGGCCCGCGGAGTTTGAACTGGAACGCGGGCAGACAAGAAAGGTTGTGGTGACAGTCGACACGACTCGTGACACCAATGAACACAGTTATGCGTATATCATCTTGAAGGCGTCACCGTCGGTCGGAGAGGCACTTGGGACGATCCGAATTCCCACGGCTCTGCTGACCAACAGTGAATCGCCTGGCAAGCTGACTCCTGGGCAGCCTGAGTGGACGATCAGCAATGAGCGAGCCGGGTTTTCGATTCCTGTCAGCAATGAAGGGCTGATGCACATTCCTCTGCGAGGTCGATTGTCACTCACCGACTCCTTTGGGCGTGGATTTGTCGTCGAGGCCGGCTATGGACGATGGCTGCTGCCTGGACAGTCTGATCAGCTCTTCTTTGGCTTCCGAGAGCCACCACCTCCCGGCGAGTATGAAGTGCAGGTGCTGCTCAATCAGAATGAAGGTCTTCCTCCGCTTCAAATGCGGCAGAACATTCGCCTGCAGAGTCCCCTGGAAGAAGTTCCGAAGCCGGAGAAGGTCTCCGAACTTCCTGCAGAGACAAAGCAATAGTGCAGGCCACGGCCCGCGTCACGAAAGCAAAAAAGGAGCTCGAACTTTCGTTCGAGCTCCGACTCTAATTGCACCAGACAGAAGTTGTGCGTTCTGTCAGTGTCCCGTCACTACCGGGCCAGACACATCGGCGTCTTTCTTCGGTGGATGGAAGAACAGAGCCAGCAGCATTGCTGCCAGGACGGCCGCTGCACAAGGAATCAGGAACAGATCTGCAAAGCCGACCTGGGACGCAATCACGTCCATTTCCTTTTTCGTGTCACTGAGCAACGATTTGTCGAACTCGATCTTCAGCTTGTCGGCTGGAAGAGTGCCGCCGGAAACGGTCACCTTACCTGCCCCGACCGCTGGCAGTGCTTCGAGAGCGGCCTGGACTTCGGCAGCCGAGGCGGAGTTGCTTAGTTCTGCCGTCTTGCCGTCACCCAGCGACAGCTGGAACTTACCACTCTGCGGAGGACGATTGAGGTGCAGTTCCTGAACGAGATTCTGCTTGTCATCACCGACTGCAGTGACCGCAATTTCGGTGTACCGAGCAATCAGCTCTGGTCCTGCGAAGCCAGCCACCAGAGCACCCAATCCGAGGATCATCAGATTGAAAAGGCCCTGTGCACTGGTGCGAATGTCCTTCGGGAAATACTCGTCGACGAAGATGTAAACGGTTGCGAAGAAGAACGCATAGCAGATGCCGTGCAGAATATTCACCGCAACAATCAGCCATGCATATTCCGGAGTACCGCACAACGAAAAGATGGCGAAGCGGCCAGCGTGCCCCAGAATGCCGAAGATCATCGTCGTGCGCCAGCCCAGCGTCTTGAGGCAGGTGCCGAGCACAGCCATCGTCAGGATTTCGGCGATCTGGCCAATGCTCATCACAGGAGTCACCCAGTTGCCCGGGATACCAACGGTTGGCAGGAATCGTCCCGTCCAGTTGAAGTAGCAGTTGTGCACGAATGAGTCGATAAACGTCACAACCCACAACACAAGGACGAACGGGTGAGCAAGCAGTTTCGCTGACTTCACCAGAGCAAGTTGTCCGTCGCCGTCATCTGATTTCTTTGGTGGCGTATGAGGCAGTGTCAGGCTCAGAGCTGCCAGCAGCAATGAAGCCGCTCCCGCCACAACGTAAGTCCACTTTGTTGCATCCTGCAGAGCAGATCCGGTGAGTCCTGAAGCAAAGACGGCATCCAGCCAGGCTCGAAAGCCAGTGGCTCCGGACGCTTTCACTTTGGCCCAGTCGACCAGGATGAACACCGGCGGCCATGCTGCGGCGATCCAGCCAACTGTTCCACCCATACGGATAATCCCAAACTCCTTCTGGGCATCTTTCATGCAGGCGAAGGCAATGGAGTTCGTGATTGAAATCGTCGGAACGTAGAACACGCAGTGGATCATCATCAGCGCGAAGAACGACCAGAAGTCGGTCACGAAACCGCACCCCAGAATGGTCAGTCCTCCCACCAGATGGCTGAACGCCAGAAATCGTTCTGCGGCGAAGTTCCGGTCAGCAAACTGGTTGCTGAAGAACATGCCGATGATGGATGCAATCGGGAACGCGTTCAGAATCCACGACTGCTGTCCCGGAGTAAATCCGAGCGATGGCAGGTAACCGAAAATCAGCGGCAACCATGCCCCCCAGATGAAGAACTCCAGAAACATCATGAAGAAAAGACGCGTTTTCATAGGCGGACTGATTGTTGATAGAGGAGAGTTGATGATTCATGAAAGAAGCCCGGTCTCGTGGCGAAACCGGGCTTCGGACACATTCAGAAAACTACAGAGGACGAACGACGGAAATCGGACGCAGATAATCGTTCAGAGTATCCGGGCTGACGACCCCGCCACCCATGCCGCTCTTGCCCACACCGGCATATGGCACGCCGTGGACAATCACGTTATGAGCATTGATCCATCCGTTGCCGGCACGGAATGCTTCTGCAACGCGGGCACATCGCTGAAGGTCGCGTGACCAGACGCTGTTGCCGAGTCCGTACTCGGTATCGTTGGCCAGACGAATGCCTTCTTCTTCTGTGGAGAACGGAGCAAGGTAGGCAACCGGTCCAAAGATCTCCTCGCGAGCTGCGACGTTATTGAGTGATCCTGCGAGAAGTGCTGGCTTCACATAGAACCCGTTCTTGCCTGCGATCTGTGCAGCACCGCCTTCGAGGATCAGGTCCGCTCCGTCCGCAACGCCTTTCTGGAGGTAACCCAGAACGCGAGCACGCTGCTTGGCGTTCACGAGCGGTCCCATTTGTGCGTCCTTGTCGAACTGGTACCCGATCTGAACGGACTTCATGCGAGTAATACACTCATCAACGAAGTCGTCGTAGATGTCTCGCTGAATCAGCCATCGAGTCGCATCGCAGCAGACCTGTCCGGTGTGGAACGTAATCGCCTGAACCAGTTTGTCGGCCGTCTCGGCAATGTCAACGTCGTTGAAGACAACCGCAGCACCCTTGCCACCCAGTTCACACTTCACCGGCACGAGGTTTCGGCCACACGCTTCTGCAACCAGACGTCCGACTTCCGGTGAGCCGGTGAAGCTCATGCGACGGAACTTTGGATTCTGCGACACAGCCGCACCAGCCGTCTCGCCGAGTCCAGTGACAACGTTCAAAACGCCGGCTGGAAGAAGTTCCTGCTCCTGAATGACTCGGCAAAGATACAGTGCAGACAGTGGCGTATCTTCGGCCGGCTTCAGCACGCAGGTGTTTCCTGCTGCAAGAGCAGGAGCCAGTCCCCAGCCAGTCAGAAGGAATGGGAAGTTCCATGGAATGATGAAGCCGCACGGACCCCATGCATGTCGTGCGACCCATGCTTCATGATGCTTCACTGCAATGACCTGGCGATAATTCACCGCCTGCGACAGGTCCGCAAAGTAGCGGAACGTGTCGATGAAATTCTGGATGTCCGCAACAGCCTGGGCGTAGATCTTGCCACAGTCCAGCGATTCGATCTGAGCAAATTCGTGAATGCGCTTTTCGACCGCATCTGCAATGCGATGCAGACAGGCCGCTCGCTCAGACACCTGCATGGTCGCCCAGCCGCTGTTGTTGAACGCATCCAGCGCGGCATCGACGACCTTGTCCACGTCAGCCTTCTTCATGCTGGTGACGGTTGCGATCTTGTTGCCACTGCCTGGGTCGAGCACATCAAAGGTCTGACCGTCTGCTGCTTCTACCCAGCGACCGCCAGCGAATGACTTGTGGACAGGTGTTGCCAGGAAACTGGCAACCGCAGGTGCAAATTCCGTAGTGCGTTCAACGGAGGACGTTGACATGGAATGACTCCTTGGTGGGCTTGGACAAATGACACAAATACGAGTCTGAATCTTCAGACAAGACGGTCGTCAAACCGGATGCTGATCATCCGGAACAACCGCCACGGTCGCAGGTCTGAAAAGATGATACGGCGGTCCAGGAACGTTTGGAAATCAGTTGCACATAAACCCCGACAAAATCCCGTCGTACACAGCTTCTGCCCCTTACGAATGGTGCGAAGGGAAAGAGCTCAGACACAGGAAAAAAGGCCTTTTCCCTGCCTCAGGTGCCATGCACCGTGACCGAATCTGCTGCCTCAGGTGCCATGCACCGATAGATCGCATTCTTATCGCCCGGTGCATGGCACCGTCGCCGACCACGTGTCCTCTGGTGCATAGCACCTGAGACTTCTGATCGGGGCGGGTCAGCGGATGGGGAATGGTTAAGGGAGATTGGAAATTGAAAAATGCAAATTGGGTGAGGCGGATGTAGAAACAGACGGGCGGGATGAATGGGAGGAATGGGGCGTTGTGGCGGCGGTTCGACGATGCTCGGTTGCCCTGATTTCCCTGATGGCGTGGGGAAAGTTGTGGCGGAAGTTTTTCGGGCAGTTACCATTGCCAGCCGCGATATGGAGCCGCCTGTTTTCTGACCCACCCACGGAGGACACGATGCCAGCGCTCTTTTTTCCACGTTCTGTGGACTCAGCCGATACCGATCCCGACGCACGTCAACTGGAAGCCAGCATCCGCCGCGCGTTGCTTGCCGAAGACGGCCTTGAGGTTGCCAGTCTGGCTGTTCGTCGCCTACCGAATGGCGTTTGCCTTGAAGGCGTCATCCGGGTCCATAGTGATGACATGGACGTTTGCCGAGCGATTCGTCAAATCGATGGTGTTGGCCAAATCGTTAATCACCTGGTCGTTTGCTGGAACTGTCCCGATCCGGGCCCCGCAACGCCCGACGAAACGATGTTCTGAAGAATCGCCCGGGCGGTTTTCGAACAGGAATTCTGGCGAATTCCATTACAGACTTGCAGGCCGCTTGCGCCGCTAATCCCAGCGGAAAATCTTCAGTGCCACCACAAATGTGGCGACAGCCCAGACCAGCATGATGGCAATGTTGGGCAGGATCTGCACCATCGTTGCTCCTTCCTGCATCACCTGACGCAGAGATGCAATCACGGGAGTGAGCGGAATGATCTTGATCAGTGGCTGAACGAGATCGGGAAATCGACTGGCTGAGAAAAAGATGCCCGAACCGATCCACATCGGAACCATCGTCAGGTTCATCAGTCCGGCAACCGCTTCCATCGTGCGCGCACGGCTGGCAATCAACAGACCGATGGCAGCAAACTCGATCGCGCCGAGAATCACGATCACTGCGACAGAGAAATAACTGCCGTTGTTGCTGACGCCAAACATGATCCGTGCCAGCAGCAGGATGACTATGATCTCCGGGACCATGAACACCATTCGGCTGGCCATCATTGCAGCCACGAAGTGATGCTTCTTCATGGGTGTTCCAAGGAATCGCTTCAGGACCTGGCGAATTCGCATGTCGACGATCGCGTAACCGACACCCCAGACTCCGCCACCCAGCAGTCCCATGCCAATCAGACCAGGCACCAGAAAATCGATGTACCGACTTCCGGGTTCCTGAATCGCTTTGTCTGCCGTCGTCAAAAGATCCTTTCGGCCTGAGGCACGTTCGAGCGCATCATTCACGGTGTTGCGAGCATGCACGCTGCCAGGTCGAGTCGGGTCGTAGCGAAATTCGTACGTCGGCTTTTCAGCGGTCCCGTTGACAACCACGATCAATTCCGTCTGGCCCGCTCGCAGCATCCGCCGGCAGTCATCTTCGCTGCCGGTCGAGACCTTCACGGACTTGTTGTCGGCCAGCAGTTTCTGCGTGGCTTCTGCAAAATCGCCGGCCTGAATAGTGACAGCAACTGCTTCGACCGGCTCACTTCGAAACGCCAGTCCCAGCGCGATCATCATGACCAGGGGAAACACGTACGACCAGAAGACCGCTTCCGGCGTTCGAATGAACTCGCGAAACCTGGCGAGGAACAATTGAAACAAAGGCTGCATCGTCCACGATCGGCTCATCGTCGTGCTCCTTCGTTTCCGTCGTTCAGACCGTGACCGGCATAATGCACAAACACATCCTCAAGAGTTGCCTGACGAGTCGTCAGAGAAGTCAGCTGGAGACCCTGCTGATTGATCAGGTTCAGAAGAGCCGGAATGGCCATGTGAGGTTCGCGAACCGAAAGGCACCGATGGTCACTTTCGCGACGAACGGCAATGACGCCCGGAAGAGTCGCACCGAAATCGTCAGCGGGCTCCGAAGAACCGCTGACCGTGAAGACGACCATGTGTTCGGCACCCAGATCGGCAATCAGCTTCTGAGGAGAATCAATCGCCAGAATGCGGCCTCGATCAAAGATCGCCACTCGGTCACACAGTCGTTCCGCTTCGTCCATATAGTGGGTCGTCAGCAGAACCGTTCCGCCGGCTTCACGAAACTCCGTGATGATTCGCCAGAGATCGCGACGCGACTGAGGATCCAGGCCGGTTGTTGGTTCGTCCAGAAACAACAGCTTCGGATTGCCGACCAGAGCTGTCGCCACGGCAACTCGCTGCTTCTGTCCGCCGGAAAGCGATTTGATCCTGGCGTGAGTTTTCTCCTGAAGCGAAACTTTCGCGATCGCGTCCGCAGGATCCAGGCCATCGTGATAGAAACTGCGAAACAGAGTCAGCGTTTCCAGCACTGTCAGCTTTTCGGACAGCCGAGTTTCCTGGAGGGAAATGCCGATCTGTTCGCGGATCTCTTCCGGGTGCGTCTTCCAGCTGCGTCCCAGAATCAGCGCTTCGCCACTGGTAGCCTGCAGCAGCCCTTCGCAGATTTCAATGGTCGTCGTCTTGCCCGCTCCGTTCGGGCCGAGGACACCAAAGCATGTTCCCTGGTCAACGACCAGGTCAATTCCCCGCACAGCTTCGACAGGCGGATTTCCCGGCCACGTCTTTGTTAGCTGACGGCATTCAATCGCATATGCCATGAAGTACGTTTTCAAATTCGAAGGAAGATCTTCTGACGGTACAACCACAGAAGAAACAGCCAGAACAACAGGAATGAAGTGGATGGCAGGACGATCGGTGCATACCACTCGGGGTCAAGAGCCTTCGGGCCGAAGACCGTTTCAATAAACCCGGACAAGTGTACCGCGACCAGACGACTGCGAGTCCATCCACCAATCAACTGTCCCATCATATACGTCAGGATCGAGTTCGTCCCGACGACAACCAGCGGAAATGCCAGAAGTCTCAGAGGCGCGATATCGAACACCAGATAGAAAAGTGCGAGCATCCCGATCACGTAACCGCCACTGAACAAGACCCAGGACGGAGTCCAGATGCGTTTCACGACTGGGCAAATGGTCATGTGAGCACCTATGCCAAGTCCAAAACAGATGGCGGCCAGCAATACCAGCAGCCCGAGTTTCTTCGGAGAACTGAGCGAGTTGCTCATCAGCCACTGACCGCAAATGATGCCCAGCAGAGTTGTGCCGATTGACGGAACAAAGTTCAGGGTCGTGTAACCGCCAGAATTGAACGTGTACGGTTCAGGGTTACTGAACAATACTCGTCGAATCCATGACGGCCCTTTCTCCTGCGGCGGCTCTTTCGATTCAGGCTCGGCCGCCGGAGGCAGCGGAGTTGTCGCTTCCGGTGCGGCCTGCTTGTTGTCGCCCGCGGCTTGCGGCTGCTGCGTTTCTGTTGCCTCCCCTTTGGCGGGTTCATCAATCACCGGTGCAGGAGCCTTGCTCGGAGGCTGCTCATCTGTCGTGGCTGCTTCGGGAGCGACGATTTCCGCAGACCTGGCCGTCTCACTGCCTTTTGCCGGCTCATCACCTTTGCCAGGTTCATTGGCTGTCCCGGGGGCAGTTGCCGGTGGCTCCTGCAGCGAAACCGGTAACCAGCGGGAAGAACGCGGCAGCGAGGCTTTCGGTGCGCCGTTTTCTTCCGGAGTTTCCTCCGAGGCTTCCTTTGGCGGCACAGTACGGAACATCGGAAGAAGCTTCTGGTCAATGCGAAACGCGATGTTGCCGTTCTTCGACCATGCGGCCCACGGGCCATTGAAGATCTCGCGATCTTCCGGCTTTGTGTTCTCATCAGGTATCTTCACGCCAACCGCCGCATAGTCGTAATCGGCGGGCGGCGGATTCATCTTGAACCACGTCCAGTGTGTCGCCAGCAGAACTGCCAGCGCGGCGAACTGAATGGAACGCTTTTGATTCAGCAGCAGCCAGGCAAAGAAATATCCAAGTCCGATCTGACACAGCACATTCGGAAAGACCCAGACCGTGCGAGTTGCCGAGCCGGTAGACAGAAACACTCCGAGGAGCACAAGAATGATGGACCGACACAATGCATGAAACGCGCGGGATAACCAGCCGTGTCCCTGCTGTTCTCGACGTGCATACGAAAACGGCATGGAGACACCGACCATGAACATGAAGGCTGGCTGAATCAAATCCCAGAATGAAACCTTCACATAGTCAAATGCGCTGATCCAGACTGGGTGGTCAAAGTGGAACGAAAGAGCCTTCCACCATTCATGATTGTGAACCTGCCAGACCGGCAACCCGGAATCCAGTTTCGCAAACGCGCTGATTCCAAAACCTGATGCCGCCAGCATCATCATGATGAAGCCGCGGTAGGCATCGAGCGACACCAGTCTCGCTGGTGGTTTTGGTGTCTTTGTCTTCCCTGACCGGCCTGCTGGCGGATTTGTTTTTGGCGGTTCAGTGGTCGGGGCGGGACTAATCGGTGGTTGTTTTTGAATCGCGTAGGTTTCAGGCGACGAAGACTTCTGCGGAGAAGTGGCGCCGGAATTTGGTGTCACGGCAGGCTTTGGCGGACTTGCTGGTGAGGTTCCAGGCGCAGGTGCTGTGGGAGTTGGCGATGAGGGTTTTGGAGGAATCGGTTTGCCGGCCATTCGGACTTCCTCCATGTTCACGATTCTCGCCACAACGGCCAGGCGATCATGCTTTGTTCGCATCGGAGCACCACTTTCACGGGGTATGCACGGGCGGGATATCGTACCAGTGAGGAGGGAGGAGAGGGAGGAATTGTCCAGAATTGCGTCGTGAAGTGGAATCGTGTCAGCGTTTTCCCGTTTCGATTCGCTTCTTCCATCGAACAACTTCTTTTTCCAGCAGTTCCTTTGGCCTGGTCGTGAAATAGTCGTAACCAACGCGGTTTTTGGCGGCCATTTCGCTGTAGGTGGAATAGATGACTCCGTCTTCAGCTCCAGCAAAGATCGGTTTGCCCGTTTCAAAATCGTAGAAGCGAGCCCAGTAGATCTCAGTTGAGGATGGATCCGGCACATAGTCCGTTTTGCCATCGGCGTTCTTTGTCTTTCGCAAGCCGACGATTCGATGAGTCTCCAGCCAAGCGATAGCGGGCTCAATCATGGCTCGCGTCGGTTCATCCAGCGGGCCTCGACGCATCAGGAATTTGAGCATCGACGTGCTCTCGCCACCGCTCAATGAAACAGGCTCCTTCTTCCTGGCGCTGACCGGAGCAAGGCTGAGCGGATCATGCTGAGCACACCAGACCGCTGGAACACCCTTGATCCGAATCTGCATGCGGCTCAGACAGTTCAGTGCCTGTTGAAATGACTCACGCGCTCGTCGGCGAGTTTCTGAGTCCGTGAATTCAAACGGACCTTCACCTTCGGCCACATCGAACATGATCTCCATGGCATGCAGCATGGCATCATCGTTCAGAGTAATTGCTTCATGGTAGCCGGATTCGATCGGATAATTCTGGGGCCATCCGCCGTTCGGAAACTGAGCATCGAACAGCCACTGAAGTCCCTTCGCCGCGGCCTGCTTCGCGGATTCATTTCCAGTGTGCTTGTAGACTCTGGCCAGAAACCGGATCTGTTCGGTCGTGCTGCGGTTATCCAGCGTGCCGCAGTAGTGCCAGCCATCGCCGTTCTGTGATGTCCAGTGAGTCCCCGCGGAGCGAGGGCCTTTGGAATAGTCGATGGATTTAGACCAGCCACCGGTCGGCGTCTGGAAACTGAGGACCGTTGAAGTCAGTCGGGTCGCTTCTTCCGTCAGGTACCAGCCTGTGGGAGTGTCCTTGTCCGGCTCAAACTCCTTGCTGTCCGACGGGGCGGCTGTCGCTTTGGCTTTGCCTGCGGAACGACATTCGTCCGCGAGGATCATGCGTTCGTTGCTCGCATGCTGCCTTGATCGTTCCATGTAGTCACGCCATTGCTGGCTATCAGGCTCCGGAAGACGATCGATCCGGTCCGCTGTCAGCATCTCGAATTTTGAATCGTCGATCGTTCCAGACGATTCCGAGTATGCTGATTTCGCCGCGGGCTGAAATGTGACCGGCAGAGTCAGAATCAGGAACAGGATGCTCATAAGGCGTCACTCCCAGCAGAGAATTGGCTGACGCTGAATGATACCGCGGAGCAATTCGCGTGTCTCGCCGCCCCGAAATGACAAAGCGTAGAACGGCTATCCTCAGCCGTTTGCGGCTACCACGCCCTTTGGTGCGACTTCAGTTTGCCGGCGCGGAGGAAGCGATTGAGGACAATCGCTCTACATATTGTCGCCTACCATCGGAGTCCACGACCGCACCTGGCAAAATCCTCACGGAATTCGCTCTGTTGTCGACCGGGACGAAACGCGATAGCCTTCACGGTTGCAGCGACTGTCGACTTGACGAACGGTGGACAGGCGTTCGACTGGGCTCACACGCAATATCACCAAAGACAGAGCTTCAGAAATCTCTGATGGAATGACTGGGCATAAGATGACCGAGAAAGTGACGATCATTGGTTCCGGACCTGCCGGATGGACGGCCGCCATCTACACGGCTCGAGCAGAGCTGAATCCGATTGTGTACGAGGGGGCGTTCACAGAGGAGAATCGGCAGAAAGGCACTCTTCCGCTGGGTCAGTTGTCACTCACGACAGAAGTGGAAAACTTCCCAGGCTTTCCGTTTGGCGACATGACCGCCTATCTTGATTCCTCAATTGCCAAAGACAAACGTCAGTACATGGCACCTCATGGCAAGCACGGTGTCAGCGGTCCTGAGCTGATGGAGTTGATGCGTCAGCAGGCGACCAACTTTGGAACTCGCATCGTCACGGACGACATTGTGAGCGTCGATCTGTCCCAGCGCCCGTTCAAGCTGAAGACTTTGAACGGCGAAGAGTTCACTTCGCACGCGATTATCGTTGCTACCGGCGCGCGAGCCAACTATCTGGGATTGCCGTCCGAAGATGCGTTCAAAAACCGCGGCGTGTCTGCTTGTGCGGTGTGCGACGGTGCTCTTCCTCGATTTCGAAACAAGCCGGTTGTCGTTGTCGGTGGCGGCGACAGCGCGATGGAAGAAGCGAACTTCCTGACGAAGTTTGCTTCCGTGGTGTACATTGTGCATCGTCGTGATTCGTTCCGAGCCAGCCGCATTATGGCGGAACGAGCTTTGAACAATCACAAGATTCAGGTGAAGTGGAATTCCACCATCGACGAAGTGATCGGCGACGACAAAAACGGTGTCACCGGCGTACGGATTCGCAGCACGGTCGATCCTTCGAAGTCAGAAACTTTGGAGGCGACGGGTTACTTCGCAGCGATCGGACATACGCCCAATACCGATTTTCTCAACGGCCAGCTGAAGACCAATGAGAAAGGCTACATAGTGTGGCCGGTTTCTCATCGCACCAACACCAGTGTCGAAGGAGTTTTTGCGGCCGGTGACGTGGCTGATGACTACTTCCGACAGGCCATTACGGCAGCCGGATCTGGTTGCATGGCGGCTCTGGACGCAGAACGCTGGCTGTCGGCTCAGGGAATCGAATAGTTCTGCTATGACTGAGCTTTCGCATTTTGCCAAAGACGGCTCCAGCCACATGGTGGACGTTGGGGGAAAACCCGTGACGCACCGAATGGCTCGGGCGGAAGGCTGTGTGTTAATGCAGCCGGCAACTTTGCGGTTATTGCAGCAGAAAGAGCTCGCCAAGGGCGATGTTCTGGAGGTTGCACGCCTGGCCGGGATAATGGCCACAAAACGCACATCGGATCTGATTCCGCTGTGCCATGTGCTGCCCTTAGAACACGTCAGTGTGCAGTTTTCGTTTCCGTCGGAAAACTGTGTTCGAACCGAGGTGCGGGTAGAAGCGACGGCAAAAACGGGTGTAGAAATGGAGGCTCTGACAGCCGTTTCTGTGATTTGCCTGACCATTTACGACATGTGCAAGGCAGTCGACCGAGCTATGGAAATTGGTCAGGTTCGACTGCTGGAAAAGTCCGGTGGTCGTTCGGGTCACTTTGTCAGAGAATAATCCTGCGGACTCGTTTGTCCCGGTGCTGTGCGATCAGGAATCTGGCATCACAGCATCCATGATCAAGTGAAGTGATATGTCGGCAACAGCCTCACAGCGTGATCTTCTGAAGCAGCAGATTCAGGATTTGCTGTCTTCCGACCTGCGCGCTGTGCAGAAACTCCTTTCACAACAGTTCAGCAATCCGAACATGTTCGTGCAGGATGTGGCTCAGCATGTCAGTCGCTTTCAGGGCAAACAGATTCGTCCGATTCTGACCCTGCTGAGCGCGAAGGCGTGCGGAGCCAACTCGGCTCAGATGACGAATGTGATTCGCCTCGCAGCGGTTGTCGAAATGATTCACTCGGCGACGCTCGTTCACGATGACGTGATCGATGACGCGGACCTGCGACGCCATGTCTCCACTGTTCATCGTCGATGGAACACGGAGACCAGCGTTCTGTTTGGTGATTACCTCTTTTCCAAAGCGTTTCATCTCGCCGCAACAACGGGTGACGCAGAAGCATGCCGCCTAATTGGTCGAGCAACCAATCGGACGTGCGAAGGTGAGCTGAATCAGATTGCCGCACGTCTTGAGCAGTCAAAACTGGAAAGCGATTACTTTCGGGTCATTCATGGAAAAACCGCACAATTGTTTGCCGTCAGCTGCCGCCTGGGCGCTCGCTGTGCGGGTGCTTCCGAGGACGTTCAAAATCGACTCAGCCTCTTCGGGTGTCGGCTTGGACTGGCCTTCCAGATTGCCGATGACATTCTGGATCTGACGGAGACAGCAGAGCAGACCGGGAAGGATTCCGCGAACGACCTGGCAAATCATCGACTCACGCTGCCCATCCTGAGAGCTCTGAAAGAAGCGTCTGCAGAAGATGCAGTGCACCTTCGGGAACTGATGGACTCCAGTCTTCCGGACGATCGGCAAAGGCTGAAAGAACTACCCGCACTGCGACACGGAATCCTGTCCGCAAAATCAACGGCGGAAGAACTCGCCGGACGCGCTCAAAAGTCGCTCAGCAGCTTGGCTCAGTCGCAGTGCCGTCGAGTCCTCGAACAACTCGCACTGTTCTCAGTCGGTCGCTCACAGTAGCTCGTGTCTCCGACGCGAGGCCCAAATGAGGCTCTAGTAGCGGAACGGCGCAAGCCGTCCGGTGACTTCACGAAGCAAACGTACCCGAGAGCTCGCGATTCTCGAGCGAAGTTCAAACCGTCGAAACCGTAGTGAAACTCGCCAGAGTTCCTATCAGCAACAGCCGTCATGGGATCTCTGGTGAACAGCAACGACAGTCATGGGATCTCTGGCGAGATCCACTACAGATTGCCGTGCAATCACTCCGCGCAGCAAAAAGGGCTGCCTGTGCAGGCAGCCCGATGATTAAGCGAATTCTCGCTGGATTAGCCGACGAACGTCTTTCGCTTCAGTGAAGCGAGTCGTGACTTGGTGCGAGAGGCTGTGTTCTTGTGGATCAGCTTCTTTGAAGCGGCCTGGTCCAGAGCCTTGGTGACCAGAGCAAACTGTTTGTCAGCCGCTTCCTGTGTTGGCTTTTCGCCCAGCAGCGTGCGGAAACGCTTGATGGTGGTTCGCAAGGTGCTTCGCTGCTGGCGGTTGCGCTCACGGCGGGCATTGGCTTTGCGAAGAGACTTTTCGGCTGATGCTGAATTTGGCATAGGAACAACGAGATCAGGAGAGTTCAGAAATCCTTGTCGGAACACCCGTTCCGAAAATCGAGCGGGGAAAGGTAACGGACCGCCCCGGAAATTTCCAGCGTGATCGTCAAATTGAGGCGATCCTCCCGACAAAATTCAGGCCAGAATGCAGCAATATCCCGAAAATTCGACCATTCCCAATCACGAAAGCTCGCGTCTTCGCACATTTTGGTCGGGAAGTCGCCGATGATTCGCAAAAAGGAGGGCGGGGTTCCCGTCGAACTGTGGTTGGGGTTGAAGTGGCACGGCGGGAGCCTCGCCTCGCCAACTGAGGCCCTCCCAGAATTGCGTCTGGTGGGTCCTCTCCGGAAATCAGTTCGTACGCGGACTATGGCGTCCTGTGTTCCCGAAGACATTGACGGGGAATCTTTGTACCATGAATGTGGTTTCACCAGTAACCTGAAATTGCGCCGGAGACCCAGTCTGGATGTCGTTCGACGACACTCGGACTTCCTGGCGATCGCGGAGCATTCAACGATGGCAAAAACCGTTCAGACTTTCTGGCCCCGTACTCCCGGCGTGTCCGTTCTTTCAGCAATGCTGATCGGACTCATCTGCATCGGATTGCCGTTTGGTTTTGCCCAGCAGCTTGGTCGCCCCGCTGCACCAACGCCCACTCCGGCCGGTGCGGAGAGGGCTCCATTGAAACCGCTACCGGAGCTGCTTCAAAAAGAGTTCAAAGGAGCAACCCCGCTGAATCCAGAAGGTACCGTCGCGCTGGATGCTGCGAACAAGCGAGTCGTGCTTCGAACGGAAGTGGCCTGTCCGGACTGTGTTCTGGAAATGGTGCTGGTTCCGGAAGGCAATCGAGAACACGAGACCATTCTTCGCATCCGCTCAAAGGCCTTTGTGATTCACGGTGCTCTGTTGGCACTCGGAATGGAGCCTGGCAAAACGGCACAATTCACTCCGGAGTTTGTACCACCGACAGGTCCGGTGATCGACATTGAAGCTCGATGGCTGGACGCTGATGGCAAACTTCAAAAGGCCAGGATTCAGGACTGGGTTCGCGGCAACACTCATCGCTACCACACCGCGTCATTGACCGGCCCGCCGCCTGGGCTGCAAATGCCCTACAAGGAGCTGCGATGGGACAGGTTCAATAACGAAATTTTGTGGTATGGCTCGATGAGTGAAGAGGATCGAGACGACCTGTTGACGAAATGGAAGAATGAGGATTATCAGAAGGCCATTCGCAAGTTCTACGAGGACGGCCAGTCTCAGCCCATGAAAGCGGATTTTGTCTTCGCTGGCAGTACCATGTTTAAAGATGAGGAGACAGGCAAAGAACTCTATCAGGCAGAAGGCGGCCATTTGATTTGTACGTCCAACTTCGGCGACGCCATGATTGACATTCGCGAAGAAAGTTCTGCTTCCGATGGTTCTCAGACGTACGAAGGCTGGAAGGAAAAAATTCCCCCGCAGGGAACTCCCGTGATCCTCGTTCTGACTCCTCAAAAATCCGACGACTCCAGGGCGACAAAGGAATCCGGAGAAAACGTCAAAGAAAACAAGCCTGCTGCTGAAAACTGAAACCGGAAGGCGAGACTTTTTTGGGGCAAGAATCTTTCGGCGAAGTTTCAGCCTTTGTCAGCAAGCCATCGGGCACAAAAGGGACGAGAGCATGAACAGCGAAGTCAATGCACTGCAGCGTCGAAGGTTCCTGGCAAACGGCGGGGCCGGATTCGCTGGACTTGCTGCCAGCGTGCTGCTGCATGAATCGCAATTGCGCGCCAGTGATCCTGCATCTTCACGCTTAGCTTCATCCTTACCGGGATTTCCGGCCACGGCCAAGAGTGTCATTTTTCTGTTCATGGAGGGTGGTCCCAGCCACATCGATCTGTTCGACCCGAAGCCGCTGCTGAATCAGCTCGCCGGACAACCGCTGCCGGAGAGTTTCGGCGATGTCATTACCGCGATGGGCGAATCACGGTCGCCTCTTTTGGCCTGCAAGCGTCGATGGCGGCAGCATGGCGAATGCGGCACATGGGTTTCCGACTGGCTGCCTCAGACGGCTCGCTGCGTTGATGACATGGCGGTCATTCGCAGTTGCTGGGCCGACGGCATCAATCATTCTTCCGGTGTCTGCCAGATGAATACATGCTCGCTGCTTGGCGGGCGACCATCGCTTGGGGCATGGGTTTCGTATGGGCTGGGCACCGAGAATCAGAATCTGCCCGCCTTCGTCGTCATGCAGGACACGAAGACATCTGTCGTCAACGGTCCTCGCAACTGGAGCGCAGGGTTCATGCCGGCGATGTACCAGGGCGTGAGACTGCAGGAGACTTCCAGTCCGATCCCCAATTTGAATCCTCCGGAAGGGACCAGTCTTGCTCGTCAGCAGAACAAGCTGAAGATGCTCAGTTCCTTCAACGGACATTTTGCCCAGGAACATCCGGAACAGTCTGAACTGGAAGCTCGGATCGCCTCCTACGAACTGGCCTTTCGCATGCAGGCACATGCTCCGGAAGCCGTCGCGATTGAATCGGAAACAGCGGCGACTCAAAGCCTGTACGGACTTGATCACAAGGAGACGGCGACGTTCGGCCGCATGTGTCTGATGGCTCGCCGGCTTGTCGAACGCGGTGTTCGCTTTGTGCAGCTGTATCACGGAGCGGGCAGCAAATGGGATGCTCATTCCGGAATTGAAGCCAATCACTCGGGACTCTGTCAGGCCAGTGATCAGCCGGTTGCAGCACTGTTGCAGGACCTGAAACAGCGAGGCCTGCTCGACGAAACACTGGTGATCTGGGGCGGTGAGTTTGGTCGCACGCCGATGTCAGAAAAAGGCAATGGTCGAGATCACAATCCGACCGGCTTTACGATGTGGATGGCCGGAGGCGGTGTTCGAGGAGGTCAGACCATCGGAGCGACCGACGAACTGGGACTGCGAGCTGTTCAGGATCGCCTTCATGTTCACGACCTGCACGCGTCGATCCTTCATCTCATGGGCATCAATCATCGCGAGCTGACATGGATGTACAAGGGCCGGCCGGAACGCCCCACGATCAATGAAGGCGACTTCTTTAAGAAGCTGGTCACAGGCTGACGCCGGAGAATCCGTTATGTGCCTTGGCGTTCCCGGACAGGTCATCGAATGGCTCGATCACGATCCCCTCTTCGGCCGCGCTGTGATTGAATTCGACGGCATCCGCAAAGAAGTCGAAATGGCCTGCGTTCCCGAAGCTGCCCCCGGCGACTACGTCATCGTCCACGCCGGCATCGCAATCTGCCGACTCAACATCGAAGAAGCCGAACGCACGCTCGCTGAATTCCGCAATCTCCCTGGGCAAAACCCAATTCCGTAGCGGAACTCGCCAGAGTTCCTTTCTGCCCCATCTGTAGTGGAACTCGCCAGAGTTCCTCATCCCGTGTCTGGTCTTCGGTCTTGTGGTTCCGACAAAAAATGTGTGACGGCAAATAATCGCAGCGAGCGGCGTGCTCGGTGGTAGCAGGCGAAGAATGGAGGCAGGAGAATGGTCGCAGGATCAGTGCTTGCTTTGTTCCAGCGTTCACTCTGCATTCATACTCTTCTCCCCATTCTCCTGGCTATGCGGTTCTTTCGGCCGCACTCATCTGAAGTACATCCGATCAGCGACCAAAATGGTGTTCAGCTCCGTAGTGTCTCAAGGTCGTCTTGAATCATGGAGTCATTGTGTGAAGTGACATGCCTCGTTGACACCATGGAAGGTGACCGGTAGCCTGCCAATTGCCTTCCCTGTCACTCGCCTTTCTTCAGTTCGGGCTCCTGCCTGAAGGAAGAGGTCACTCATGTCGATCCGATCGTTTGCCTGCCTGTTCCTGATGGCGTCCTGCGTCACGGTGAATGCTCAGGAATTTACGGCTGCTCAGCTTGAAGCGTTCGAAAAGGAAGTCGTTCCGCTCCTCGAAGCGAACTGTCTGAAGTGTCATGCCGGCAAGGAACCAAAAGGCGGGCTGGACCTGACGACTCGGGAAGGCATCCTGAAGGGCGGGGAATCAGGTCCGTCGGTTGATCTGCAGAACCCGGCGGCCAGTCTGCTGATTCAGGCGATCAACTATGATGGGCTTGAAATGCCGCCGACCGGCCGCATGGCTCCGAAGCAGATTGAAGCGATCTCGGAATGGGTGAAACAGGGAGTCGCATGGCCGGCCGATTTAAAGGCTCTCCACTTCGAAGCCCCCAAAGCGGCACCGACCGTCAATGACGAAACAAAGAAGCACTGGTCCTTTCAGCCCGTTCGAAAGCCCGAAGTTCCAAAGGTTCAAGGTGACTGGGTTCACAACGAAATTGATGCCTTCATCCTGCATCAGTTGCAGTCAAAGGGACTCACACCGAATCCAAAGGCGGATGCGAAAGAACTCGTTCGCCGAGCCAGCTACGACCTGATCGGGCTGCCTCCTGATCCGGCGGTCGTGGAAAAGTTCGCAGCCAATCCGACTCCGGAAGCATGGGCTCAGCTGATCGACGAACTTCTGGCATCGCCTCACTACGGCGAACAGTGGGGACGCCACTGGCTGGACCTGGTGCGGTACGCAGAAACGA
>VFQT010000666.1_pt1 | contig 47987 bp, 46 predicted proteins | sample 3512381 | NCBI WGS metagenome assembly VFQT01 (sample SAMN10412376, study PRJNA504923) | tailings metagenome | isolation source: Relicate 2 Philex TSF3 active mining site | place: Philippines: Tuba, Benguet | collected 2017-08-29 | reverse complement strand
AATACCCAGATTCAAGGATTGAGACTGACCTGGTCCGTAAAATCTTAAATAGGAACCGTTCTCATAGGCGCTTAAATCTTGTTGTAAAATACTCGAGTTGGGCACTAATGCTTGAAAGTCAGCTAAATTACTATTGGTTTGACCAAAAAAGGCCCCAGATTGAAGGTAAACTTCTTTGATTTGAACTTGCGCAAAAGTGCTTACCGAAATCAAACAAGAAAGTGTAAAGATGATTTTTTTCATGTTGTTTATTTTGTTCGTCTAAACGACGAAGTAGTCAATTTATTGTTACCAAAATTAAAAACAATAACGTAATCCAAGGCTACCGGTACCACCAATTTGGTGAAGTATTTGTTCCGTTTTTCTATTGTTAATTGCAATTCCAGGTTTCACCTCAATACATATATGAATTGATTTGAAGTATTGCTTTTCTTTTAAGACTTGAATATTTAAACCTATCGGTGCATGCAAGCCTAAAATCAATGTATTTGGAAGTTTTTTATCCTCAGTAAAAGTAACAAAAGAGGTAGCCATTGGGTAGGGCCATGAAGGATTGGTGGTGTAAAACATTTTTTGCTGCTGCAAATGAATATTTGCATTTACGGACATGCCCATTTCTAATTCCAAACCGCCATAAAATCGAAGACGTTTTTCTTGCTTCAGACCAAATATGAGTGCACTGGATAAAGACCATTCTTCTTGGTAGTAGCTTCCGGATATACTGTATAATGTAAGCGTATCAAAATTTTCTACATAGGCGCCAGCATTGAGTAGAATACTTTTCAAGTTTTTGTGCTGAAGCCCGAAGCGAAAAGATACATTTGGTGTCTTTTGAGAAGAAAACCCGAGATGTATTGCCTGCGTGGGTGTGGCTTGACTAAAAAAATCAATTTTTTGAGGTTTGTAGGCGCTCAAATCTTGGTTTAAAATTGAAGAATGAGGTGTTAATTCAAGAATTTGGTCAAAGGTGCTTTTTTGCGAGCCGATATATTTTCCGAATTGGAAGTCCACATCATATAACTTTAATTGAGCAAGGGTATTCCAGTGAAGACCAAACAAACAAGCAATGAAGAGTTTGTATTTCATATCATTGAATTAGATTACTGAATTTGTAGCAGCTTCATTCTAAATTCTCCATTTTGGCCACTTAAACGCAATATATAACTCCCTTTTTTTAAAGTGCGCACATCTATTTTTTGCCCCGGAGCCAAAGTTCCTATTTGCATCTGTTTGCCATTTGCCGCATAGAGTTCGTAATTAAGCGGTTCTTTTTGCTCGCATATTTCAATAAAATCCGAACTAGGGTTCGGAAAAAGGACGATGTTTTGAAGAGGGCTTGCCGTAATTTCGGTGAACCCGAGTGTCGGATCCATCGAAACACCACCGTTTCCGTTGATGACCCAGTTTCCAGGATCAATGCCAATTGTGCCAACCAACGTGCCAAAATTAGGGAGGGTAAATAATTCAGTATTATTCGAAATAGAAAAACGAATAATGGTGTCAGCCTGTCCTTGACGCAGTAAGCGCAAGCTGATTGGATTGGTAAATGTTGGCGTAACAGTTGGCATCGAAGAGGTATGGCTGATTTCTATGTATAGATCTGGACCTACTTGATTGTACTTGACTTGGTAGGTCGGGTAACCTTCTCCAAAATACCATTGCTCAAAAAAAGCATCCAGGTCAATATTGCAATAAGTCGCTACATGGTTTTTGAAGTCCAAGCCCGTAGCGGTGCTGTCTGCAAACGTATTTTGAAAGTCTTGAAGCGCAGCAAAGAAAAGGTTGTCATTATTGATGATGTAGCGCAAGGTATGGATGATTCCTGCGCCTTTGTCATAAGACAAGCGACCGTTAAAAATGCGCGCCTCGTTAAGTGAATCCAAAACCCAAACACTGCCGCCTGGTTGTTGCATGACGCTCTGATGCACTTGCGTCATGTGGTTGTTTTGTTCGCCTGGGTATAGCGCGGCCAGCATGAGGTATTCGGCATAAGAAGCAAAACCTTCGTTGAGCCAGATGTCGCACCAGGAGGCACAAGTAACGTTGTTACCCCACCATTGGTGGGCCAATTCATGAGCAGTAAGTGTTTTTTCAAAGAAGCCTTGCGTGGTCATGGTTTGGTGTTCCATGCCACCGCCGATTGGCGCCATACAATGCCCATATTTTTCGTCAGCGAACGGATAAGGCCCAAATTGGTTTGCGTAAAGTTCGATGAAATCAGCAGTTTCATTGATTTCATCGATGAAGTTAGGAAGCGTTTGCGGATTGTCGTAGATGTAATTTTGAATCAAAACTGGTGCTGCACTTCCGGCAGGATTCGCATAAATGCTGTAATCGACATACTTGGCTACAGCCACTGATATCAAATAATAAGCAATTGGATGTCGGTGTTTCCATTCGTAGCGGGTAAATCCGTTTCCAAGCGGCACAACGGCCTCTAAGATCCCGTTGGAGCCGGCTTTACAGGTGTCCGGCACCGTGATTGCAACGGCGCAAGAATCGGCTTTATCGGTGAGGCTTTGCTTTACGGCAAACCATTCGTAAGCAGAAAAAGGCTCTGACAAAGACCAAACAACCTTATTTCCCCAGCTTGGAGAGCTGCCTGCAGTAAGGCCGCTGCCGCCAAGCGGATTGGTTTGGGCAGTTGGAGGGGTTCCCGCGTAAGAAACATGAATTACGAAATTGTCGTTGGTATTGGCATTAACTGGAACGCGCACTTTGTTTGATATGCGGGTATAGCCAACTGGGATGTTATTTACTTTAATTTCGCTGATCACCAAGGATTCAAATAACTCAAATAGGGCCGAATCGAGGTCGATTTTCGCCTTGGCATGGATTTCGACACTCCCGCTTAAGGAAGTGGAAACATTGTTCATATTCAAGTCTAAATCATAATAATGAACATCGTAGTATTCTGTTTGGGCGATTTCTGCGACTGTTAGTGAGGCACTTTTTTGTTGTAAGGGTTTACTTGCCTTTCGGGTTGCACATGACCCTGTAGTTTCTTGTGCAAATAAAGAAAAGGAAAGCAAAAAGAGATAAATAAAAATGGCGAATTTCATTGTGTGTTGTTGGTTGCTACGAAAATACACATTCTGATTGGTTGCACTCATTAATTTCCTAACTTTGTATCATGCGTTTGACGTCATTTGTATTTGCTATTTATTTTGGATTGCTTTCGTTAGCTCCTCAATGGCAAGGTCTTGAGTTTTTCAAACTCGACGCCCTCATGAATCACTACGCACAATACCAACAAGAACAGTCACAAAAGGGCTTTTGGTCTTTTTTACAAGAACACTATCTTCAGCAAGTTACCGATCAGCACCAAGAGCACCGAGAATTGCCGTTTAAATCGGCGCAATCCAATGCACTTGTTACTTTATTCATGCCCGTTTCCGAAACACATCTTTTACTTGAAAATCCAATTTCCTTTTTTCAAAAACAACAGATCTTTTCGGCGCCAAACGCGTTGCACACAAACGATTATTTTGAATGTTGGCATCCGCCTCAATTAGTGTAGCTTAAGTCCATTAAGTTAAATCACTAATTGATATTTATATGTTAAATCGCATCGTTTATTGGTCGATTCACAACAAACTTATTGTTGCTGTCTTGACCCTAGCACTCATCATCTGGGGGCTATTTTCCCTGTCTAAATTGCCCATCGACGCAGTTCCAGACATTACCAATAACCAAGTTCAAGTCGTTACGAGTGCACCCGCTTCGAGTGCCCTGGATATCGAGCGCTTTGTTACTTTTCCTGTAGAGCAGACAATGGCCACAATCCCCGGCATCGAAGAAATTAGGTCTTTTAGTCGCTTTGGCCTTAGCGTAGTTACAATTGTCTTTACCGAAGACACCGACATCTATTGGGCGCGTCAACAAGTACAAGAGCGTTTATCTGAAGCCAAAAACAACATTCCGGCTGGTTTTGGAGATCCATCAATGGCGCCATTGAGTACCGGCCTCGGTGAAATCTATCAATATACCATTCGTGCCGAAAAAGGGTTCGAGCGCAAATTTAGTCCTGCCGATTTACGCAGTATCCAAGATTGGGTAATCCGACGTCAATTGCTCGGTGTCAAGGGTGTTGCCGACGTTAGCGGTTTTGGAGGTGAACTCAAAACCTATGAAATCGCAATAGATCCGATGTTGCTAAAGGCCCACGAAATCACGCTAGACGAGGTTTTTAATGCGGTTGCTCAAAATAACGAAAACACGGGCGGCGCTTACATTGAAAGACACCACATGACCACGTACATCCGGACCGAAGGTTTGGTGAGCAATCTCGAGGACATTGAAAATATTCAGATCAATCACCCAACTGGTGAAGCACCTGTGTATATTCGCGATATCGCCAAGGTGCAATATGGTGCGCAGGTGCGCTACGGCGCGCTGACCTACAATGACAAAGGTGAAGCCGTGGGCGGCATTGTACTGATGCTCAAAGGCGCAAATTCATCGGAGGTCATTGAATTGGTCAAAGCGCGCATGGCTCAAATAGAAGAAAATTTACCAAAGGGTGTGGCACTTGAAGTCTATCTCGACCGAACGAATTTAGTGAATCGAGCCATTCATACGGTGAGTACGAACCTTATTGAAGGGGCGCTGATCGTCATTTTTGTACTTGTGCTTTTGTTGGGAAATTTGAGAGCCGGACTGATTGTCGCTTCAGTAATTCCGCTTGCCATGCTCTTTGCGATTTCTCTAATGAATATTTTTGGTGTTTCGGGGAACCTGATGTCTTTGGGAGCACTCGATTTCGGCCTGATTGTCGATGGTGCAGTGATCATCGTGGAATCCACTCTGCATTTATTGACCATCCGACGCGTAAAGCAACTCACTCAGCAGCAAATGGATGCAGAGGTCTACCATTCGGCTTCTAAATTCAGTAAAAGTGCCGTTTTTGGTCAAATCATTATTTTGGTGGTCTACTTGCCTATATTGGCTTTGGTCGGCATCGAAGGAAAAATGTTTAAACCAATGGCTCAAACGGTCATTTTTGCCATTCTTGGGGCGCTTATTTTATCCTTGACCTATGTGCCCATGATTTCTTCTTTGCTACTCTCCAAAAAGAATGTACACGCCAAAAATTTCTCGGACCGGATCATCGAAACCATTCAAAAAAGATACACTCCTGCATTAAAAGCCATCTTGCGTAGGCAAAAAATAGTCCTGTCCACAATTATCGTACTTTTCATGGTCTCTATAGGGTTGTTCCAACAACTTGGTGCCGAGTTTATTCCTTCCCTTGACGAAGGAGATTTTGCGGTAGAAACCCGGCTCATGACAGGCTCTGGTCTCAACAAAACCATCGAAGCCACTACAAAAGCGTCTAGAATCCTGAAGGAACAATTTCCAGAAATCAAACAAGTTATTGGTAAAATTGGCACGGCAGAAATCCCGACAGACCCTATGCCAATGGAGGCTTGTGACCTCATGGTGATCTTAAAAGATAAAAAAGAGTGGGTGAGTGCCGACAACAAAGAGGCGCTCGCCGCCAAAATGCAGGCTGTTCTCGAAGCGCACATGCCGAGCGTTTCTTTTGGTTTTCAACAACCAATTCAAATGCGCTTCAATGAACTAATGACAGGTGCCAAGCAAGATGTAGTAGTTAAGATTTACGGCGAGGACTTCAAGCAGTTGGCAGCCTATGCAAAAAAAGTGGGTGCAATTTCTAAAGGTATAGCCGGCGTTCAGGATGTTTATGTCGAAGAATTAGCAGGTTTGCCTCAACTCATTATTCGCTACAACCGTGAAGCCTTAGCGCGCTATCAAGTCAGTATTGAAGAGGTCAATAGGGCAGTCAATTTAGGATTTGCCGGGCAAATTGCAGGTTATGTATTCGAAGGTGAACGCCGTTTTCAATTGGTGGTCAAGTTAAACGAAACTGATCGCAGTTCTTTTAAAGACATCGAACAACTCTATGTCAGCAATGCTGCCGGATCTGAAATCCCGCTCGCAGAACTCGCCGATATCCGTCTCGAAAATGGTCCCAATCAAATTCAGCGCGACGATGCCAAGCGCCGCATTCTTGTTGGCTTCAATGTTCGCGGACGGGATGTCGAAAGTATCGTTGAAGAGTTGCAACAAAAAATGGCCCAGCAAATTCAATTTGAAACAGGTTATTTTCCTGAAATTGGAGGCACCTTTGAGAATTTGGTGCATGCCAGAGCACGCCTCATGATTGCCGTTCCTATTTCATTGTTATTGATTTTCTTTTTACTCTACCTGACTTTTCAATCCGTTAAACAAGCGGCGCTCATTTATTCGGCTATTCCACTCGCTTCTATTGGTGGGATTGTGGCGCTGTTCTTGCGTGGCATGCCATTTTCTATCTCTGCAGGCGTCGGCTTTATAGCGCTCTTTGGGGTGGCCGTATTAAATGGAATTGTGCTCATCGCCGAGTTCAATTCACTGCGCAAATCTGGCGCATCTTTATTACAGGTTGTTCTGCGCGGCACACGCAATCGCTTGCGCCCAGTATTGCTTACCGCAACTGTAGCTTCATTAGGGTTTTTACCAATGGCACTTTCACATGGTAGTGGCGCTGAGGTTCAAAAGCCACTCGCAACAGTCGTTATTGGTGGCCTGATCAGTGCAACAGTGCTTACGCTTTTCATTTTACCGTTGCTTTATGTGTTATTTGAAAAACCACTTCGTATGCGTCGCCGAAAAAACATTCTTTTAATCGTTCTTGTTGCGCTCTCTAGTTCTATGAACGCACAACAAATTTTAACGGATGCACAATTTTTTGAATTGGGGCTCAATCAAAACGGGCAACTCAAGGCAGAGGTCCTCGAAGCACAACGGCAGCAACAACTTGGAAATGGCGCCGCAGGCTGGCAGCCCATTGGATTATCTTATATGCAAGGTCAGTTTAATTCGGCTTATGCACGCGATAACAACCTGACTTTTAATTTATCCCTGCCTTATAGCGGCGCCCTTCGTATGCAAAAAGAGCTCGGTGCGCTGAATAGCCAATTTTCGGCACAAGATTTAGCGCTCTTAAAGCGCGATTTTAAAAGAAGGCTCAATGAGCAATTAGAGGCCATTCGCTTTTTTGAAGCGCAGCTGGCTTTAGCTGAAAGTCAAGATTCATTGTATGCTATATTGGTTCAAAAAATCAGTCTTCGCTTACAAGCAGGAGAAGTAGCTAAATTGGATTTGGTATTGGTACAATCCAAATCGATGAGGGCGCAAGCCCAAGTTCAGCAATACAGGCAAGCGCTCACCAATGCTTGGCTTGAACTCAACACTATGCTCGGGGTAAAAGGAGTAACCTTTAAACTGGCGCAACCGGAAGCAATTGCTTTTCTAAAAGTCCCCTTTTTAGATTCCATCAATTCTCATCCGAGCTTATTGCAATTTGATATTCAAGCCCAGCAACTTGCGTTGCAAAAGGACCTCAATCGGGCCCAGCAATTGCCGCAATTAAATATCTCTTACTTTAATCAAACTTTGGTTGGTTGGCAGAATATTGACGGTACTGACCAATATTTTGGGCCACAAAATCGCTTTCAGGGTGCGGCGCTTCAAACACAGATCCCTATTGATTTAAATGCGTACAAAGCACGTCTCAATGCCATTGAATTAGCCGCCCAACAAAATTCTGCACGCAAATCCCAACAGCAAATGGCGCTTCAAAACCAGCGCCTGCAACTTTTTGGTCAAATTGTGGAGCGGATAGCCTCATATGAGCAGCTGGCAGGCCCCATCGAGCTAGAGCTTGCACAACTGAAAATAAATGCGCAAATACAATTGAGTAGCGGGGCAATTTCTCTCTTGGAATTTATTCAGCTCCAAGATTACCAACTTGCTTTACAACAAGAACTACTGCAGTGGCAGCACGAACTCAAACTATTACACATTTCCTATGAATGGATTCAAAAATAAACCAACCATGAAAACAACATTTTTCTTATTGAATGGCCTATTTGCCCTCCTCCTTTTTTCTTGCAGTTCCAATACAGACAACGAGAAAGCGCCGGGCAAAGCGCCAAAAATCAAAGCATTGCAATTGAGTGCAAAGCAAATGAATGCAATGGGTATCAAATTGGGAAGTCTCCAACAAAATGAACTCGGTCTCAGCGTTTATGCCAATGGCATCATTGACGTACCACCTCAAAATAAGTCGTATATCGCAATGCCTTTCGGTGGATACATAAAAAAAATCAATATCCTCGACGGAATGACGGTGACAAAAGGTCAAGTCCTGATGCTTGTGGAACATCCCGAAGTGATTCAATTACAGCAAGAATATCTTGAATGTCAAGGGCAACAAGAATTTTTAGCTGCTGATTACGAGCGTCAAAAAGCGCTTTTTGAAAAAGAAGCGGGCTCGGCTAAAAATTACCAACTAGCTAAAAGCGCTTATTTGGTCAACAAAGCAAAACTGAGTGGCTTGAGCTATAAATTAGAAATGGCCAATGTCAACTTAGCCACTTTGCGCAATGGTCAAATTGAGCGCACCCAACAAATTCGTTCTCCGTTTGCAGGCGTAATCACAAAAGTAACAGCCAATGTAGGTGCTTTTGCTGAACCCAAAGATAACTTAATGGAAATCATTGATTTAAAACATGCGCACGCCGAACTCACCGTCTATGAAAAGTATTTGTCTTATCTGAAAAAAGACCAAAATGTTTCGTTGAAATTCGTCGATCAACAAACCACGGCTTCCGCTAAAGTATTTTTAATTGGAAGACAAATCAGCAACGAACGCACCGTCAAAGTGCATTGTCATTTTGAGCAATTGCCCAAAGAAATCGTTCCCGGGGCTTATTTGAAAGCAGAAATCCGAGCTCAAAATCAATTGCATTACACGCTGCCAGAAGAGGCTATTGTGAGTCAGAATGGTAAAGATGTTGTTTTTATTCAAAGGGGCTCCAACTTTTTACCAATAGAGATCGACATACTGATGTCTCAGGATGGCAATGTAGCCATCACCAGTGCGCAACTCGCATTGCTCAAAAAAGCCAAAATCGTCATTAAAGGCGCCTATGAATTATTGGCAATGGACAATAAAGAAGTAAATGAATAACCGTAAAAAAAAGAGCATGATGAAATTTTCAAATCGTATTTTATTAATCGCATTGGTATCGGGCTTGTCCCTTTTGGTTTCGTGTAAAAAGATGTTTGCTTGTAATGAAGAGAACATCAGTAGTGCTGGTGAAAACGACTCGCACAATAAAGGACAAAATTGCATGCAATGCCATGTTGCCGGAGGTGAAGGTGAAGGCTGTTTTAATGTAGCCGGAACGCTGTACAAGGCAGATTTACAAAGTAGTCAAACAGGAGGTGTCGTTGAACTCTACACTGAGCCTAACGGCGCTGGAACTTTGAAATATACCATTGCCATCGATAGCAAAGGCAATTTTTATTCGACTGCAAAAATAGATTATGCCGGTCTTTATCCAAAAGTAACTAGCCCATCAGGTGCTTCAATTTACATGAATTCGCCGCTAAGTTCTGGTGCTTGTAATAGTTGCCATAGCCCAAGTTCGTCTCCGTTAGGTTTGGATTAATTCCCAAATTAGCACATTTAAAAGCTCAATTTTCGGAGGTAAATTGGGCTTTTTTTTCATAGAACATCCTGATGAATTCAGCCTCATTTTCAGGAGAAATGAGCAGTTCATCGTATTTATTGTAATGAACGACTAAGCATTTCCAAGCGGTGCTCATTTTCCATCCGGCATACAAGCCATTTGCGGCTTCAATTTTGCGAAAAGAGCTGTATGGAATGCGTTTTTTAAAACCACTGCTTTGACAAAGTAAATGATCGTCTAAAAATGTATACTTGGTGCTCTTCGGCAAGACCCAAATGATGAAAATAGAAAGTAAAAGCCAGATCGTGCCGAGGCTAAAAAAAGCTTTGGGTTCCTTTTCAATATAAAAAATAAGTAACCCAACGCAAGCGTAAATAAAGAATACAATCGCGCTTATCGTCCAAATAAATCCGTCAGTTTTGGTTCTAAAGACCATGAGGTGTGAACCTACCAGGCGAATAGCGGTTTGCCGCTCATGAGGACATTCACTTCTTTTTTCACTTCGGCTAGGACTTGTTCGTTAGTGGCATTTGTGAGGACGCGGTCGATGAGCGCAACAATCTGAGGGATTTCAGTTTCTTTGACGCCTCTTGAGGTGAGCGCTGGTGTGCCAATACGAATACCTGAGGTAACAAATGGAGATTCGGTATCGAAAGGCACCATATTTTTATTAACCGTAATATCTGCTTTAACTAGTGCGTTTTCAGCGTCTTTACCCGTGATGCCTTTGTTTCTAAGGTCGAGTAGCATACTGTGGTTGTCGGTACCGCCAGAAACGATTTGATAGCCAAGATTGACCAATTCCTGGGCAAATACAGCGGCATTCGTTTTGACTTGTTGCATGTAGATTTTGTAAGCTGGATCCAATGCTTCTCCCAAAGCCACAGCCTTAGCAGCAATGACGTGCTCAAGCGGCCCGCCTTGGATACCGGGGAATACGGCCGCATCTAGAAGCGCTCCCATTGATTTGAGGTTGCCGTTATTCCAGCGCAAGCCGAAAGGATTTTCAATGTTGTGACGCATCATGATGATGCCGCCTCTTGGGCCACGCAGAGTTTTGTGAGTAGTAGAGGTGACGATATGGCAATATTCCAGTGGGTCATTGAGTAAACCAGCTGCAATAAGGCCCGCCGGATGCGAGATATCTGCAAGCACCAAAGCGCCAATTTCATCGGCAACTTTGCGGATGCGCGCGTAATCCCAATCTCTGGAGTAAGCTGAGGCACCGCAAATAATCATTTTTGGGCGTTCTTTTTTGGCTGTTTCTTCCATGAGGTCGTAATCTACCAAACCTGTTTCTTTATTGACACCATAGAAGAAGGGTTGGTAAAGTTTGCCCGAAAAATTGACGGGTGAACCATGGGTGAGGTGCCCTCCGTGCGAGAGGTCAAAACCTAAAATTTTATCGCCTGGTTGCAAACAAGCTAAAAACACTGCGGCATTGGCTTGGGCACCCGAGTGCGGCTGCACATTGGCCCAAGTAGCCCCAAACAACTGACAAAGTCTGTCAATGGCAAGTTGCTCTACTTTATCGACAACCTCGCAGCCGCCATAATAGCGCTTACCGGGAAGACCTTCGGCATATTTGTTGGTCAATACAGAGCCCATGGCTTGCATGACTTGGTCACTCACAAAGTTTTCAGAGGCAATGAGTTCGATGCCGTGAAGTTGTCTTTCTTTTTCTGCTTGAATCAGCTCAAAAATGGCTTGGTCTTTCATGTTGTTGTTTTAAAGTACAAATATCGGAAGAATGCTAAAATAAGCGCCTGATTTGATAAAGAGAATGTGTAATTTTTCCAGCCGAAGAATTAAATATTCCTTCTTGCGTGAGTATATCGATTCGGACTTGTCCAGAGGCATGTAGAATTTGGCGTTCGGGTCCAATAATGCCTACGTGGTGAATGCGTCCATCTGCGTTTTTGAAAAAGGCAAGGTCCAACATTTGGCAGTCTTCATAGGAGGTAATTTGTCCGTGAGTGGCTTGTTGATAAGCATCGCGTGGTAGATTTATCTGAAGTGGTCTGAATACATTTTGAACAAGTCCGGAACAATCGATGCCAAAATGAGATTTCCCCCCCCACAAATAGGGCGTGTTGAGAAAAGACAAAGCGTAAGTCCAGCTATCCGTTGCCCCGAGCTCGTTTTCAATTTGGTAAGCATAAGAACCGATTTCAAATTCGGACTGAGCACCTATAAGTGCACCGCCACTCAAAAGTTGTTGACCCATTGGTCCTTGAATGAATAGGGTAGGGCTCGTTGCATATCTAAATTGGTCGAGCCAGCGCCTGAGTTCTTTATCCGTGAGTGGAAGAACTTGTTTGTGGTCAATATATCCCTCGTAGCCATCTAGTAAACTCCGGATTTTTAACCAAGGTTGGCTATACTGAAGGATTTCGATGGGCTCCCCAAAAAGCAATTGGGTACATTGTTCTGAACTGTCTTTTGCCTCGGTTCTGACAGGTATGGCCGAAAGCGCACAAAAGGCATGGCGCTGTTGGGCTTCAATCCATTTGATTTTCTGACTCATTGCTTCAAAATTAGCATTTTCAAGACGATATTTGACTAATTTTATCCCATGAATCAAGGACGCAAGCCCCAAATCCTTATTACCAACGACGATAGCATAAGTGCTGGTGGTATAGCAGCACTGATTGAGGCCGCTCGTCCTTTTGGGGACTTACTTGTGGTTGCTCCCGATAAACCGCAATCAGGAATGGGGCACGCCATTACTATTCACGATCCTATCCGTCTGGCCAAAAGCAATTTGTATCCTGGAGTCGAGGCATATGCATGTAGCGGAACCCCTGTGGATTGTGTCAAACTAGGCATCTATGAATTACTAGGTAACAAACCAGACCTGATCCTTTCGGGTATCAACCACGGCGAAAATTCTTCGACAAACGTTTTGTATTCGGGTACGATGTCTGCAGCCATTGAAGGCGCCATGGAAGGGGTCGCATCTTTCGGATTTTCTTTAGCCGATTTTTCTGCAAATGCCGATTTTTCTGCCGCACAGTTTTATGTCAATTATTTGTTAGAACAGTATTTCCAAAAGGGTTTCGAGCCTTCCATCTGTTTAAATGTCAATGTGCCCAAACTGCCTTTATCCGAAATCAAAGGTTTGCGCTTCTGTAAACAAGCACATGCGTACTGGGCAGACCGTTTCGAAAAACGCACCGATCAATTTGGACGAGACTACTTTTGGCTTACCGGTGAATTTGCAGACCTCGATCAGCGCCCTGACACCGATTTACACGCACTAAAAGAAGGTTTTGTGAGTGTGGTCCCTACCCAATACGACCTCACGGCCTACGCATACCTTACTCAATTTAAATCTTGGGAACCATGAAAAAAAACTTAAACGCATCCTTCTTTACAGGTTTGGCAATTGGCGTCTTTTCACCACTTGTATTGCTTCCTATCATTGTCTTTATTCTCTCTCAATCTTACGGTCAGAGCTTTGCTTATTTATGGAATCAAACCTTGAGTTTCCCGGAATTCATGAGCCGATATTTGTCGATGTCTCTTATTGGAAATTTGGGTTGGTTTTATTTCTTTTTGAATCGGGAGCGCTATTTTCATACGCGCGGAATCATTTTTGGTATGTTACTTTATGCACCTTACATGATTTACGTCAATCTCGGTCGCTTATTTTAACGTTTAGACTTGGAGCCAAATAACCTAGTATATATTGTATGTGGTGAGCCATCTGGCGACCTGCATGCTGCAAATTTAGTCGCAGCCTGGAAGCCTCTGAACCCCCATCTTACGTTCAAAGCCTGGGGTGGAAATCGCCTGGCTAATGAAGGTGTTCAACTCGATGCACATATCAGCACCATGAGTTTCATGGGTTTTTGGGAAGTCTTTAAAAATCTTCCGCTTATTCGCAAACAATTCAAACAGCTCCAACACGCATTATTGGCACAAAAACCAGCGCTATTAGTTTTGGTTGATTACCCAGGTTTTAATTTGCGTATGGCCAAATGGGCGCACGATCACCAGATCAAAGTACTGTATTATATCTCCCCGACCGTTTGGGCATGGAAACAAAAACGCGTCTTTACAATTCAAAAATATGTTGCGCATTTATACTGCGTGTTGCCATTTGAACCTGCATTTTATGCGCGTTTTGGTATCCAAACCTCTTTTTATGGACATCCGCTTTTGGATGAAATCGAGCGTTATGGTCAATTGAACCCATCTTTGCCAAATTTTGAGAAACCCGTTTTGGCCTTGTTACCTGGTTCACGGCCGCAAGAATTACAAAAAAAATTACCGCTCATGCTTGCAGCTGCAAGTGCCTTTCGGGATTCACATCAGATTGCCATTGCTTGTGCGCCCAATTTACCGCTAGATACCTATAGCGCCTATCTAAATGACCAAGATGTTTTCTTGAGTACGGGACATACCTATGATCTGCTCCGTATCAGTCAGCTTGCGCTGGTTACATCCGGTACAGCAACTTTAGAAACCGCACTTTTTAAGGTGCCGCAAGTGGTATGCTACAAAGGATCGGCGTTATCCATATGGTTGGCTAAAAAATGGGTTCACATCAAATACATTTCTCTGGTAAATCTCATATTGGATCGGGCTGCCATTCCTGAGCTCATTCAAGAAAATTGTACTGTTGCGCAAATGCAAAAAGAACTCTTCGAGTTGCTACCTGGTAAGCCAAGCCGACAGGCCCAACTTCAAAGTTATGAGCAACTTGCTGAACTATTGCAACAAACGGGGGCCAGTGAGCGTATTGCCCAATCAATGAACACTTTTTTGAACGCGTGAAACTCCTTTTTCTTTTCATTATACTCTTTCGTTTTACGGCGCCATATACCCAAACCATTCGGGTCCGGATTTACGATGCCATCCAAACCAAAGAATTGCAGATCGTTATTGGAAGTGGAAATTACCTGTTGGTAGCAAATCAGCCGGATGGCAGCACCAAACAAATCACCTTGGGCACGCTCGCTCAGGGCCGTATTAAAATGAGTGGTTCGCAGTTGCAATTTGTTCAAAACGGGAGCATCTTATTACAGGCAAGTCAATTTGAATTCATTCAACAAGCCAGGGAAGATTTCATCAATTGGTCCATTCCGGCAATCTCCACCAAAACAAGAGCCTACGAAGGTGACTTTGAAGTTTCGGTGCGTAAAGGGCAAATTTGTTTAATCAATAAAGTAGAACTCGAGACGTACTTAGAAGGCGTTGTATCTTCTGAAGGCGGAAGCGGGCATCAAAAAGCGTACTATCAGGCACAAGCAATCATTTCGCGCACCTATGCACTTTCTAATATAAATCGTCACCAAAAAGAAGGTTATGCGCTATGCGACCGTGTCCATTGCCAGGCCTATTTGCACAAAAGAACCGGAAGTGCACTCATCGACTCTGCTGTATTTCAGACCCGATCTGTCGTCTTACTCGATTCTAATAATGCCTATTTCCCTACTTTTTTTCATGCCAATTGTGGTGGGCAGACTTGCGCTCCGCAAGATGTCTGGAATGAGCAAATTATGGGCCTTCAGTCATTTAAAGACACTTTTTGCATACATACCAAACAAGCCACTTGGGTTAAACACATCCCACTTACGAATTGGACTGACTTTCTTGTGGAAAACTACGGATTTCCAATTCAGGATTCAACCACTTTTGCGCTCATGCAACATTTTCAGAGTACCAACCGCAGTGCATTTTACATTCATCCGGTTTATGGTATTCCAATGCGTGACCTACGAGAAGCATTCAAACTCAAGTCAAGTTTTTTTGATGCAGAAATCATTGGGGAAGAAATCATTCTTCGAGGGAAGGGTTTCGGACACGGCGTTGGTTTGTGTCAAGAAGGCGCCATGAACATGGCAAAGCAAGGATACAGCTACGACCAGATTTTGCGCTTTTATTATTCAGGAGCGCATCTGTCTACAGGACCTCAGTACTAAACTTTATTTGTTGGTGATGACAAAGATTTCTTCGTCGTCTCGTTTGAAAAACTTTTGAGAGCGGGCATATGCCTCTAGCTGATCTTTGTGATGTAACTTGTAAAGCGTTTTTTTGGTTTGTTGCAAAGCGCTATCCATTTTGGCATCTTGTGTTTCGATCTGACTGAGTTTTTGCTTTTGACGCACAAGGGTAAAGAGGTCCCAGTCGTCAAGAAATAAAAAGTAGATTCCAAACACGATTGACGTGAGTATGTATTTGTTTTTAAGCCAAGCTGGAATCTTTTTCATGCTTATTGCTCAGAAAAACTGTTGTATTTTTTTTCGTAAAATGCAATCCACTCTTTGTCGTATTCAAACCATTTTTCAGCTTTTTTCAGCATTGGTCTGACGTTAACAGTGCTGTTATCTCTTTTAATGAGCGCTTGAGCACTCAGGATGAGCCCAACACGAAGGGCATCTTTGTCGGCTTGGGTCCAGGACTCAAACTCTTTGTCTGTGAGGTTGAGTAGGGCAGGAATTTCGGTCTTCCAAATGAGGTTAGCGGTTTTGGCATCGCGGTTGTTGTAACGCACAGCAGCTGAAATCAATTGAATGCCCATAGGGTTGCGCGTAATTGTACTGTAAGACTCACAAGCATCTAAGATTTCCGCTAGTGTTTCTGCGGTTTTATCTTTGTTTTCATTGCTGTAAACGACAGGATAACCATCTTCTTCGTCGAGGACATAACGCACGCCGTTATTGAGTAATTCCAACTGAAAACCATTTAGCCACATTTTGTGAATGGGCATTTTAAATACACCGTTTTCATCGCGTTCAATGGCAGTTGCACAGGCAGTAATGGCCTCCTCAAATGGGTCTTGAATCATGGGGTCTTTGAGGTCCTTGCGATAAACGCCATAAAGGCCTTTGGCCAAGAAAATATAAGGAGTTGGGTCATTTGCGTATTTTTCCTTAACAGTGTAGTCTCCGGATCTCTTTACGAGTTTGATAAAGTTAGAGTCGGCATGAAGCTGCGTGAGTTCATCAAGGTTATTGGTTACTGTGATAAAATTGTCGTTGTCTACAGATAGGTCAAATTCCTCTTCTTCGATTTCTCCATTTTTGAGGGTCTTTTTGACAGCGTAAGTTACCGTTAAAGAAACTGAGTAATTTCCTACGCGTTTGAAACTAACCTCAATGATATCGCTTTTTTCGTCGCCTTTTACAAAGTCCCAGTCTTTGCCTTTGACACCAGAAATGACCCATTCGGTTCCTACTTTTTTGGTGCCCGCAGGTGTAAAGACGCTGCGTAATTCAACGGATGTATTACCACCTTTTTCGTCGTCAAGGGTAATGACGCGCTTTGATTCACGCATTTCTAGGTTGGGCTTTTGACCAAAAAGTTGCAAGCTGATTGCCAAGCTAAAAAGGGTAAGAAGGGCAAATTTCATAGTTGTGGTTTTGACTGTTCTAAATAAACGAATTCTCTTCGAAATTAATAAAATTTATTGATGGCTCTTGATCAATAGCTGTAAGATTTCTTGAGCGGCCAATGCAATCTTTGTGCCAGGACCATAAATCCCAAAAACACCTGCTTCAAATAAGTACGCGTAGTCTTGTTGTGGAATGACACCACCAGCAACTACCATGATGTCTGAGCGACCCGCTTTTTGCAAGGCTTCAATCACAGCAGGAACAAGTGTTTTATGGCCAGCTGCCAAGGAAGAAACACCCACAATATGCACATCGTTTTCGATGGCTTGTTTGGCTGCTTCTTGTGGGGTTTGAAAGAGCGGTCCGATGTCGACGTCAAACCCGATATCTGCAAAGGAGCTTGCGATTACTTTTGCACCGCGGTCATGACCGTCTTGTCCCATTTTGGCAATCATGATGCGCGGTCTTCTGCCTTCAAGTTGCATGAATTCTTCAAGCAAAATTTTGGCTTTTGAAAAATCTGGATCGTTCATAATTTCTTTGGCATATACACCACTAATACTACGAATTTTAGCTTGATATCTTCCAAATTCGGATTCAAGCGCACTCGAAATTTCACCTAAGGTACAACGTGCTTTGGCACAGCGCACTGCGATTTCAAGCAGGTTATCGTTGCTTTTTGCTGCGCTACTCAATTCGGCGAGTAGGGCTTGTACCTCTTGCTCATTGCGCTTTGCCTTGAGTTGCATCAGTCGTTCGATTTGTGCTTTACGCACTTCGGTATTGTCGACCTCGCGAATTTCAATTCGACTTTCTTCTGTTGTTTGGTAGCGATTGACCCCAACAATTGTGTCGTGTCCGGCATCGATTCTGGCTTGTTTTTTAGCAGCAGCCTCTTCAATACGCATTTTAGGCAAGCCTGTTTCTATGGCTTTGGCCATACCGCCCAATTGTTCAATTTCGGAGATGAGTTCCCAGGCTTCTTCGATGAGTTCTTGGGTTCTCTTTTCAAGAGCAGCGCTCCCTGCATACGGATCAATAAAACGCGTGATGCCCGTCTCTTTCTGGAGGTAAATTTGCGTGTTGCGTGCTATTCTTGCGGAGAAATCGGTTGGTAAGGCGATGGCTTCGTCCAACGCATTGGTGTGCAGAGACTGAGTGCCACCAAGTGCTGCAGATAACGCCTCTAGGCAAGTTCGGGCGACATTATTAAACGGGTCTTGCTCTGTCAAAGACCACCCCGATGTCTGACAATGGGTGCGCAAGGCCAGTGATTTGTCTGATGCTGGTTTGAAATCTTTGACAAGTTTGGCCCACAAGACGCGGCCGGCTCTGAGTTTGGCCACTTCTGTAAAATGATCCATGCCAATAGCCCAGAAAAAACTCAAGCGCGGCGCAAATTGATCGATTTCTAAGCCCGCATTGAGGCCTGTTCGAATGTACTCAAGGCCATCTGCAAGTGTGTAGGCTAATTCAATTGCTGCAGTAGCTCCTGCCTCGTGCATATGATATCCAGAAATCGAAATCGAATTAAATTTGGGCATATGTGCCGAAGTATATGCGAAAATATCTGCAATAATACGCATAGAAGGTGCAGGCGGATAAATGTAAGTATTGCGCACCATGAATTCTTTGAGTATATCATTTTGAATGGTACCACTCAGTTGTTCGGTACTTACACCTTGTTCGTTGGCACTCGCAATGTAAAAAGCCATAATAGGCAAAACAGCGCCATTCATGGTCATAGACACAGACATTTGATCGAGTGGAATTTGATCAAAGAGAATATTCATGTCTTCAATGGAATCGATGGCCACCCCGGCTTTACCCACGTCACCTAAAACGCGCTCATGGTCGGAATCATAGCCACGATGTGTGGCCAAGTCAAAGGCAACACTAAGTCCTTTTTGTCCGGCTGCTAAATTTCTTCGGTAAAAAGCATTAGAAGCTTCAGCGGTTGAAAAACCTGCATATTGTCTGATGGTCCAGGGTTTTGCTAGGTACATTGAAGCATATGGGCCACCAAGATAGGGTGCCAAGCCTGAACGGTACGTTTGTGTTTGTCTGGGCGTTTGAAACGACGACCAGTCTAATTTGTGGAAGGGTTGGAGCGTGCGTTTAGTCATTTGAGGAGATTTTTTCGAAAATAATATACGGAAAACCGTAAGATTCTGGAATTTTGCCCCAAGTGGCTTTTGGTGCAGCAAACTCATTTTTATAGCTGTTCACACCAATTAATGTATCTTGTTTTTGTTCAAAGCGCTCCAAGCGAATTGCGCGGGCATTTTCAATGGACTTCTGAATGAGCGGTTCAGCATTTGCGTCATTTGAATCCAGTTCATAGAGTAAGTTCCAACTTTTTTCAATGAGTAAATTGCTCATTTTTTCAATCGTATATGCCCCGCTCAAAGGTGCAGACAACGTAGCCAAATGCGCTTCTTCTGCCAATAAATTTCCAATATTGAGGGCCATTCGAGACGCAAAATCACTAGAGCCAGCTGTACTGAGCGCGTCGTAAGGTTGAATGCAAATATAATTAGCGCAACCGAGAACTGCACTCAATCCTTCGGTCGACAGACGCAGTAAATTGGTGTAAGGATCTTCTAAACTTTTGTTGCAAAAGCCCGTTTTGGATATGATTTGAACCTCTAATTTGCAATTGTGGATTTGCGCGAGTTGTGCAACAAGTGTCCGAAACGCCATCAGCTTGGCAATTTCGAGTAAAAATTCAGATCCTATACCAAGTTCTACAAATAGGGTTCTTGAAAAGGCCTGTCCTTTTAGTTGCTGTTGGAGTTCGTAAAGACTAACAGCTAACTGAGTTGTGCAATTAGCACCTATTTGTTGAAGGTCAAAAGCACTGAAATAATTTTGATTTTCCCCAAATGCAAATAACGGTGTTGCATGCGCGAGCGCATCTGCATTCGCATGCGTTTTGAAATGTTCGTAGGCAGCGGCAGTTCTAAAAACAATTAAGCAAGATATATAGGGTGTTTCGATGTTGTGCAGCAAAGAAGCCCAGTCTGTTGTTTGATTGGTTTGGTCAATCAGTATGGCGTCGGCACCCTGCATCAGCGCTTGTAAGAAATAAAGATTGCATTTCTTTTCGTCCGTGGCACTTCCTGCCACCATGCGTTTCCATGTGATTGGTTCGTTGATCAGTGGTAATAATGGTGCGGCATCTAATTGTGTGAGTGAAAACGATAGATCCTCTAATTCATTCGAATACTGAAGTAAGTTACTGCTTTCTTTGAGTTCTTTCAGTAATTGGCGTTGCCAATCTTCTGAAGAATGTGCCGAAAATGGAATTGATACTTGCGTCATAAAAATTACTGTCCCCAAATATACTGAATCCTATGCTTAATGCAGTATTTACGTAACATGAACTCAGTGCTGTGGTCTAATTTTGATTCATGACATTTCGCTATTTCCTTTTTTTTTCAGCGTTCCTTTGCGTACACCTTTTTTGTGCGCAATCCAGTTGGTCGCTCTCAAAACCTGGAACGAATTTTGGATTATATGCATTAGATCAAAATGAACAATACAGCAATCCAGCGGCTTTCAATTCCAAGAACCCCAATTCAATAGCGCTACAACTTTATTTTCCGGTAGCACTTTCAGATGTATTGGCCTTACAGTTTCGAGCCAGCTACAAATGGCAAAAATGCTATTTTTTCCATCAAATAGGCTGTGTTTTCCACCCGGCACAAACACGCATACATTTTGCCAATGCGTTGGCCCTACCCATTAATGCGCAGCTTCAGTTTGGAATTGCACTAGAAAGCCGTCTACATATACAGCCAAATTTCTACGGTAATTTCATTGAGCTCGGCTCCAAAATAGGCCTTACTTATCTATTCAATTCTCAGCATGTATTATCCGTAGTTCTCGACGATATCCACACAACACAAAATCAAACGCTGCGCATAGAACATTTGTGGTGTCCAGGTAAACAAGTTCAATTTGCCCAAGGCATGAGTTGGAATCCTGCCCAAAAACCTATTGTTTATCTTGGTTTGGCGCAATATCTGCAGTCCTATCGTATTCATTTTACAGCGAATTTACCGCTCAATCATTTTCAGTTCAGTTTTGCGCATAGCCTCTCAACTCATTGGAATTATCAACTCACCCAATCTTGGCAAGTTGGCTTGGGTTATCTCTTGCAATTTACCCTCTTACACAAATGACTCGCTGCCTTTTTTTACTCATTTTTTTAAGGGCGTTTACCGTTAGTGCGCAACTAACACCCCAACAATTTAGCATTGAAAACAATCAATTTATTCTCGCTTCCCAAGAATTGGATGTGTTGCTCGCATCTGGGCTAATTGATAGCAGTCAAATGCAGCAGTTGCAATCTTTTTTTAATGCAGGGGGCCTTGTTGTCAATTTTTACCAATTGCAAGGCTTGCTCAACCATTCGACGCTCGCTCAAATTCATCAACTGCTGCCATTTATCTTATTGCCAACTACGCCATTGAGTGCCACTTTAACAAAATTAGATCCCTCAACCATTCAATTAAAAGCAGAATTAAGGGTGCTAGCGCCCCGTATACAACAGCAGCAACAGCATTGGCAACCAACTAAGGATACCAGTCACATGGGTTCGCCCTACTCTTTAGATTGGCGTTTTCAGCTGAGCGTTTCTAACTGGCGTTTTGGTGGCCATTTAGCAAAAGATGCCGGTGAGCCTTTTTGGCACCAAGGTAAGAACAAGGGTTTTGATTTTTTAAGTGCTTATGCAGCTTGGAAAAACCCCCACAATCAGCATTTTATCAAAAAGATACTATTCGGGGCATATCAAGTACAGTGGGGTCAAGGTTTGCAATTATGGACTTCCCGTGGACTCGGAAAAAGTATAGATTTACTTCAGTTGGTTCGCAATCCGCAAGGTTTGCAGCCCTATCAGAGCAACGATGAACAACGCTTTTTACAAGGAGCAGCCTTTCAGCTTCAAAAAAACAATTATGAAATGTTGTTTTTTGGTTCTTTTAAATTCACAGATGCCAAAGCACAAATCGATACTGCTCAGCACGAAATTAACTTTTCGTATTCCTCTGGTTTTCATCGTACAGCTACCGAAATTGCACGTCGCCGCTTGCATCAAGAGAATCTTTTTGGCCTGGCGTTGAGCAAACGAGGGGCCGTTTTTCAGTCCGGATTCATGTTGCTTTATCAGCAAGTTAGGCCCCGATTGTCGGAAGCCGATACAATAGGAAGTTCGCTTCAAATTGCACCAATTCCACTTTTGAGTGCGGGTATGAATGCACGCGCCACTTGGCGGCAATTTTATTTTTACGGAGAAGCTGTAATATGTTTCAATTCCACATTCAACACACAACAAAATAGTGCTATTAATTTGGCGTTGATTTATCTATTTGATCCCAAAATAGAAATGGGGATACACTTCAGGAACTACGGCCCAACCTACAAAGCCCTCTATGCCAATCCGATTGGAAATAGCAGTTTGGGCGTCAATGAACGCGGTCTTATTGTCCATTACAAGTGTCAATTACGGCGCTATACCGTTCTTAAGCTTTTGACCGAATGGGCGGCCCAACCCTTTGTAACACCTAGTTCAAAATTTCCTTTCAACAAACAAGAAGTTCGTTTACAATTCGCGCATCAATCCAGTCGTAAAAATAGCTTTGATTGTCAGGTGGCCCGACGTTCCTTAAACGCTATGTCAGCTTTTTGGCAAGTGCAATTCAATCTTACAATTTTGCCATTGAGAGGGCAAGAATTGGAATTAGCAACACAAATTAACCGCTTCGATAAAGCGGAGGGCTTATCTTTAATAATGGCATGCAGTTGGCGTTACACGCCCTTAAATAAAACCTTTCGCTGGGAGCTAAAATATGGTCTGTATCAGCAAATGGAGTCTTCGGTGCTTGCGCATTTTTATTTACTAGGAGTAGGGGCTCAAACATTTGCATTGAAGGGTGTTGGTGCGTTTGCAATGGGTGCATTTCGTTGGTCACTTAATGCCCATTGGCAAGTTCAGTTACATGGCATTTACAGCGCAGTCCAATCGATACCGAATCAACAAAAAATTCAGTTAGGGCTACTGATTCGCTATCAATTTTAATTTTTTTTCAAAAAAAATGTACCAAAACAAAAAATGTAGCGTTATCCCGAAAAGAGGACTGCAAGCCTCTCATGCTAAACTCCTTAAAACCAAAAGACTATGCCTCTCCAACTCTCCCTTCAGCAGCAGTCTTTTCTTCAGGACGAAGAAAAAACTCAAATTCAGCGTGCCCAACAGGATCCACGTTTTTTTGCGCCGCTATACGAGCGCTACCACGATGCTATTTTTCGCTACGTCTACCGTAGGGTAGAAGAGGAAGAACAAGCATACGATATTACTTCAAGTGTGTTTGTTAAGGCCTTACAAGCCTTACACAAATATGAGTACCGCGGCTTACCGTTTTCAGCTTGGTTGTTTCGAATTGCCAAAAGTGAACTCTATCAATCTTTTCGTGATCAAAAAGCAAAACGCACCGTCAGCATAGACAAGGTTGTACTCAAGCAAGTGATCGAAGAGTGGACTGAAGACTACACCGAACATGATAAAGCGCGGCTTTTATTGGCTTTGAAAGCGCTCAAAGAACAACAACTCCAACTCGTTGAAATGCGTTTTTTCGAAAGGCGGTCTTTCAAGGAAATTGGTGAAATCTGTGGTTTGTCTGAGAACAATGCCAAAGTAAAAACCTTTCGTGCGGTACTTAAACTAAAAGATATTTTCCATCAAAAAGAATAGATATGATACAATTTTTACTCGATCGCAAAGAGCCATCGGCAACAGAAGTGCGCACGCATCAAAATTTCGAAGAAATTTTAGCTGCACACCGTTACCAACAGCAAGTCAACAACCCCTGGCGCTATTGGTTGTTTGCCACAATTGGTTGCTTTTTGCTCTTTCTAATTTAGACTGTTGCACATAAAATAGTTTGTACATTTGTGTATGTATAAACTCGTTCGTTCGATTCTATTTTTATTTGACGCAGAAAAAGTGCATTACTTTGTAATGCGTCTTTTGCGTTTCATTCATTCGGCAGGTCCGCTGCGCCTCATTTTTAGGTCAGTTTTCGTTGTTGAAGACCCTAGATTGCAAACTGAATTTCTGGGTTTGAAATTTCCAAATCCGGTTGGTTTGGCTGCCGGCTTTGATAAAAATGCACAAAACATAGATGCGCTTGCTGACTGTGGTTTTGGCTTCATTGAAATTGGCACTATTACCCCAAAAGCACAGCCTGGAAACGATAAACCACGCTTATTTAGACTCAAAGCAGATCAAGCCATCTTGAACCGAATGGGCTTCAACAACGATGGCGTCGAAGCTGCAATTACCTCATTAAAAAAACGCAAAAATAAAGCCATCCTTATCGGTGGAAACATCGGTAAGAATAAATGGACGCCTAATGAAGAGGCCACCTCGGACTACCTGCATTGTTTCGAGGCGCTCTTCGATTTTGTTGATTATTTTGTGGTGAATGTGTCCTCTCCAAATACGCCAAATTTAAGGGCCTTACAAGAGAAAGAACCACTGCAAGCGCTTTTGCAAACTTTGCAAAATGCCAATGAAGTGAAGCCCAAACCAAAACCCATCTTACTTAAAATAGCACCAGATCTCAGTGAAACTCAAATTGATGAAATCATAGAAATTGTCGGGCTCACAAAAATATCCGGACTCATCGTTGCAAATACCACTATTTCCAGAGCCCAACTCCAAACTCCTGCTGCCCAAGTAGAAAAAATGGGTGCAGGTGGAATTTCTGGAAAACCGGTAACAGCGCGTGCTACAGAAATGATCCGCTATATTCACCGTAAGTCTAACGGTAAAATTCCTATGATCGCTGTTGGTGGTATACACAGCGCTCAGGATGCGATTGAAAAACTTGAGGCAGGTGCACAACTTGTTCAGTTATATACTGGTTTTATTTACGAAGGCCCTGCACTTGTTCGGTCCATTCATAAAGCGCTCCTTAAAAAAGTGTAGTCATGAACCGCCAGCAAAATCATATTCACATTACGGAATGTCCGCGCGATGCCATGCAAGGCATTAAAGAATGGATACCTACTGAACAAAAAGTGGCTTACCTCAACGCGCTCTTGTCTTGTGGTTTTGACGTTCTCGATTTTGGCAGTTTCGTCTCGCCCAAAACAATTCCCCAAATGCAAGATACCGCTGCTGTACTTTCTGAATTGGCGCCCAGCCCAACCGAATTACTGGCCATTGTAGCCAATACCCGCGGGGCTGCTAGCGCTTGTTCTTATCCACGAATTTCAATTGTTGGTTATCCATTTTCTATTTCCGAAACGTTTCAGCTGCGCAATACAAATTCTAATTCCGAGGAGGCTTTGCGTAGTCTTCATGAAATTTCCGATTTGTGTAAACAAAACAATAAGCAATTAAGGGTTTATCTTTCAATGGGCTTTGGCAACCCATACGGTGATGCGTGGTCTCCAGAACTCGTAAGTAAATGGGTTAAACAATTAAGTTCACTTTTTGATATTGTTGAATTTGCGCTTTCTGATACCATTGGTTGCGCCACTCCCGACAATGCTAAACAGTTGTTTCGTATATTGAACGAACACTTTCCTACTATTCAATTTGCTGCACATTTACATGTGAAACCAGGTGACGAAGCCGCTTTAATTCAAGCCTGTATTGACGGAGGCTGTTTGCATTTTGATACGGCTATTGGCGGTTATGGCGGTTGCCCAATGGCCAAAGATGACCTCACTGGTAATTTAGCCACAGAAGCGCTTTTGGGATATCTGAATAAAAACGACCTCTCGCACGCCATTCAGATGAACCAACTTAATAAAGCAATTGCGCTCTCCACTTCAATTTTTTAATCATGCGAAACAAAAAAACAATCTTCGTCATCGCGATATTCATCCTTGCAGCCATTAGCATTTATTTATGGCGCAATCAAGCAGAACCGCAACCGCAATCGTCTATAAAGAAACCCGAACAAACAAAAGGTGTTTACGTCAGTACTGATTTCAATACCAACACTTTTTCGTCTAAACAAGAAGCGACACTTCTTAAAAACTTGCGCCTTTGCGACAGCACTACTCAATGGAGTGAAGATGTAAACAGGCCTTCTTGTACCCCTAATTTTTTCAGGGTCTTCCCACTCAAAAAAGGCTTGGATATCAACCAAGGTTGTATGGTCTTGCTCAAAGCAGGAGTGAATGGTTTTCCGGTGCGCCGTTTTGTAATCTACGAAAAGGAAGGCGATCAACTCATTCAAGCGAATGGTTTCATTGGTTATCCGATTGAGTTTAGGTCGCAAGCCAATAATTACGACGATATAGTAATTCGTTTTTTTGAGCGCTACGAAGGCGAGAAGTATTTTTACAACTGTTTGTTTACCTGGAAGCAAAATCGCTATCAATTCGTGCGTTGCGAACAAATTAATGACGCCAATATCAAGCCCGAAAAACAAGCAGAAGTTTCTGCTGAAATCCTTCAAATACTCAATGAAAAGCAGTTGGTTTTTTAAATTGCTGAGTGCAATCGTATTGCTGAGTGCTTGCATCAATGGTGAGCAAACGTATCGTGCTGATCACACTTTTTTATTGAGTGGAGGAAATAGCAAGGTATGGATGCTCAAAGGCACCCAAAAGCACCAAAGTTCAGAACTTCAGAAAAACGCATGGGGCGAAGTCTTATTTGTGTTTTACCAGACAGGAGAAGTCCTCGTGGGCTCTTTTGGTGACCTTGACAAAGGCACTTTTGATAAAGGACGTTTCAAATACTTTGAAGACAATAACGAGCTACTCATTTCTATTGCCAATGAACATTGGGTATTTAAATTAGAAAATCCTTCTGAAGAAGCGGTGTCGCTTCAAACTAAGAAAGGTGCTCATCTGGCAGCTGTGCTGCATTTAGTGCCTTTATCTTTACCCAATTAAAAATTTTCGAAGGCACCCAGGCCAAATAAAGCAAAGTCATATTTAGCTGGGTCAATTGGGTCAAAAACCCGAAGTTGTTCAATGAGTTCTTCATTGGTTTTCCAATCGTTTTGTGTGCGCTGAATGAGGCCGAGTTTACGCGCAATGTTGCCGGTATGCACATCTAATGGCACATACAATTGCGCTGCAGAAATCGTTGTCCAAATTCCAAAATCGACGCCTTTTGCATTGGAACGAACCATCCAGCGCAAAAACATGACCAATCTTTTGGCTGCAGATCCACTCGTAGGGTCAGCAACGTGTTTGTATGTTCTTGGCTCCAAAGCAGGGATGAATTTATTTCGAAAAGCACCTATGTGTGCGTATAAAGTAGCCTCTGTGCTTGAAGTCATAAAAGCTTTTTCGAGATCACCATTTTGGTAACAGGCCTTCAGTCCCATCAGAAATCCATTGAGGTCAGTTCGATTAAATGTTCTATGCGTAAAGTCAGGACAAGTATTATTTTGATAATTGAGTACGAATTCATGCGGATGCGCTCCGAGAATTTGGAGTAATTTTTCGCCGCTTTTAATGATGCTTTTGCGTTGCCCCCAGGCAATTGTGGCCATCAGTAAACCCACAATTTCAATATCCTCTTTTTTTGTAAAGCGATGCACCAATGAAATTGGATCGGTTTCAATAAAGGAAGGTTGCTCGTATTGAAGCGCCTTAAAGTCCAAAAAGTCTTTAAGTTCCGACGCTTGTAGTTTAGATAAATCGTCCATCTTGCATCCTAAGGCAGCGATCGGCCATTTCGGCAAAAGGATTGTTATGGGTGACAATCACAAAGCTTTGCTTGAATTCATCCCGAAGTTCAAAAAACAGCTGGTGCAGCGCATTTGCGTTTTCGGTATCGAGGTTACCCGAAGGTTCATCGGCTAGAATGAGTGCCGGCTGATTTATTAACGCTCGAGCTACGGCAATGCGTTGTTGCTCGCCACCAGAAAGTGCATCGGGTTTGTGTGCTTTTCTTTGGGTTAGTTTGAATCTGTCTAAGAGGACTACAGCAGCAGCAAAAGCATCGGTTTGATTTTTACCTGCAATCATGGCAGGTAAGGCAATATTTTCAAGTGCCGTAAATTCCGGAAGTAACTGATGAAATTGAAAGACAAACCCCAGACGCTGGTTGCGGAAGGCAGACAGCCCTTTCTCATTGAGTGCAAAAGGATCTTGGCCTTCTATAAGGAGTTGCCCTGATGTAGGTTGGTCAAGTGTGCCTAAAATCTGCAGAAGTGTTGTTTTACCAGCACCAGAAGCGCCAACTATGGAGATGATTTCAGCCTTGCCCACTTGTAAATCGACTCCTTTTAAAATGGCGAGTTCGCCGTAATTTTTTATGATTCCTTTGGCGACAAGCATCAGGATTTAAGTTTGATGGTGTGTCCCATTTTGTCGCGCTTGGTTTGCAAGTACCTTTCATTGTGGATGTTACTTTCGATCTCTAAGGAAACATTTTCTACGATTTCCAGACCATAACCAATGAGCCCTGTGCGTTTTTTGGGATTATTAGACATCAGTTTCATTTTGCGAATACCGATTGCGCGGAGCATTTGCGCTCCGATACCGTAGTCGCGTTCGTCGGGTTTGAAGCCCAATTTTTCATTGGCTTCATAGGTGTCAAGGCCTTCTTCTTGCAATTTGTAAGCTTTGAGCTTGTTGAGCAATCCGATACCGCGTCCTTCTTGGTTCATATAAACGATTGCGCCTTTGCCAGCTTCGTTAATGAGTTCCATGGCCTTGTGGAGTTGTGGGCCGCAATCACAGCGGCAACTGCCAAAGATGTCACCAGTTAGGCAGGAGGAATGCACGCGCACCAATACGGGTTCGTCTTCGGTCCAAGTACCTTTGGTGAGAACCAAGTGGTCTTGGTCATTGCTTTGGTCTTTGAAAGCGCGTAATTGGAAGTCACCGTAGGCGGTAGGCATTTCGACCTGAACTTGTTCTACTATAAGCGACTCATGGGCAATGCGGTACTTGATCAGATCAGCTATACTAATAATTTTTAGATCAAAGCGCTTGGCAATTTCAAGCAATTGGGGCAGGCGAGCCATGGTGCCATCTTCATTGAGAATTTCGACGATTATGCCGGCTTCTTCGAAACCAGCTAAGCGCGATAAATCAACGGCTGCCTCGGTGTGTCCGGCTCTGCGCAAGACGCCTCCTTTGCGCGCGCGCAATGGGAAGATATGACCTGGTTTACCGAGTTCTTCTGGTCTAATTTGTGGGTCAATCATGGCCAAAATGGTTTTGGCGCGGTCGCTAGCAGATATGCCGGTTGTGCAACCGTGACCAATGAGGTCGACACTAATTGTAAAAGGGGTTTCGTAGGCTGCTGAGTTGTTGCGCACCATCATTTCAAGGCCAAGTTGATCACAGCGCTCTTCACTGATTGGGGCACATATAAGACCTCGACCATGTGTAGCCATAAAATTAATGAGTTCAGGTGTGGCGTTGCGCGCAGCCGTTAGGAAGTCGCCTTCGTTTTCGCGGTCTTCGTCATCAACTACAATGACGACGCGTCCTTGTTGGATTTCGAGTATGGCTTCTTCTATGGTATGGAGTGTGTTGGACATATAAGTATTGCTTACGCTGTTGGAATGAGTTGTAAAGTATGAAGTAGGTAATTCCAGAACTTTTGTACGGATGAAATTTGAACGCACTCGTCTGGAGAATGTGCTGCTCTGATATTCGGGCCAAAAGAAATCATGTCTACCCCCGGAAGTTTTTCACTGAGCAAGCCACATTCGAGGCCGGCATGACACGCTTTTACTTTTGGTTCTTCACCAAACAAGGCAATGTATTGCGTTTTCATGAGTTGTAAAATGGAGGAGCTGGCATTTGGTTTCCAGCCCGGGTAATCTCCGGACTGTTCAACACTTGCGCCCATATTTTCAAAGGCACAGCGCAAGGCCATACTGACTTCTCTTTTGGTACTTTCAACAGAGCTTCTTTGTAAGGATTGCGTCGTGAAAGAACCGTTTTCAATAACAACACGCGCCAATGAAGAAGACGCTTCTACCAAACCTTCGATGTCAGGGCTCATGCGGAAAACGCCGTTGTGAACCGCACAAAGAGTGTTGAGTATTTTGATGGTGTCTTCAGGACTAACGGCTTTATGGTGGGTAGCAACCGTGTTGCTTTGAATTTGAAAATGAGGTTCGATGAGCGCGTATTCGGCTTTTAGGGTATCTGAAAACCGCTCAATAAAAGATACTGTTTCGAGGGGTGCTTTGGTCGCAATAAGGGCACTTGCCTCTCTTGGAATGGCATTGCGTAGGCTCCCGCCGTCGAAACGCAGCAATTGAAAATCTTGGCTTTGTTGGAGTTCCCAAAGCAAACGAGCCATCCATTTGTTGGCATTGCCACGGCCTTTATCGATATCCATACCAGAGTGTCCGCCAAGTAAGCCGCTGATTTGGATTTCTAAGCAGGTTTTGTCTGCTGCAATCTCAACTTCTTTATATGCGTAACTCGTATTTGTATCGATGCCGCCTGCACAACCGACTGAAAGTTCGTCGTCGTCTTCGGTATCGAGGTTCAGTAAGATGCGACCACTCAACAAAGCAGCGTCCATCTTTTTGGCGCCGGTCATGCCGGTTTCTTCGTCGATGGTAAAAAATGCTTCTAGTGCAGGGTGCGCAATGTCTTTACTTGCCAATAGTGCCATGATAGCGGCAACACCAATGCCGTTGTCAGCACCGAGCGTGGTTCCGTTGGCACGCACCCAATCGCCGTCAACGAACATTTCTATGCCTTGTTGGTCAAAATCAAAAACCGTAGTGGCGTTTTTTTGGTGCACCATATCGAGGTGACTTTGCAAAATAACGGTTTGACGGTCCTCGAGGCCAGTTGTGGCTGGTTTTTTTATGATGACGTTGCCAATTTGATCTTTGTGGGTTTCAAGGCCGAGCTGTTGCCCGAAATCGAGCATAAAAGCAATGATGCGCTCTTCCTTTTTGGATGGTCTTGGAATGGCGTTAAGCGCAGAAAAATGCTGCCAAAGAGCTTTTGGTTCGAGTTGGGAGAGGTCCATGTTTATGGAAATTTAGGATATTGTTGGAAATTCGGATCGCGTTTCTCTAAAAAAGCGTGCTTGCCTTCTTGGGCTTCTTCTGTCAGGTAATAGAGTAGGGTGGCGTCGCCGGCCAGCTCCATAAGGCCGTGTTGGCCGTCGAGTTCGGCATTCATGGCGCGCTTGATCATGCGAATGGCCAGCGGACTGCGTTTCATGATGGTTTTTGACCATTCTACTACGGTGTCCTCTAGCTGATCGAAAGGAACAACCTTGTTGACCATTCCCATTTTTTCGGCTTCGTCGGCGGTGTACTGATTACATAAGAACCAGATTTCGCGCGCTTTCTTTTGGCCGACATGGCGCGCTAAATAAGAAGAGCCAAAACCGCCATCAAAACTTCCAACTTTAGGGCCTGTTTGGCCAAAGCGTGCGTTTTCTGAAGCAATGGTGAGGTCGCAAACAACGTGCAAGACATGACCACCTCCAATGGCATAGCCGTTGACCATAGCGATAACTGGTTTGGGTAGTGAGCGTATGGCCTTGTGCAGATCGAGTACATTTAATCGAGGTACACCATTTTCGGAAATATAACCACCAACACCTTTTACGTTTTGGTCGCCACCTGAGCAAAACGCTTTATCTCCGGCGCCTGTCAATACCACTACATTGATATCAGGGCGTTCCCGACAGATATCCATGGCGTCGAGCATTTCAAAATTGGTTTCTGGTCGAAACGCGTTGTATACTTGCGGTCTATTGATGGTGATTTTTGCAATGCCTTCGAAAAACTCAAATTTGATGTCTTGGTAGTTTTTGATGCTTTGCCAATTTCTTTGAGACATATGTTGTAAAATTGATTGAATACAAAGATAGAACATCCCAAAGGATGGAAGGTTTATTTCGCAAGAAATTCTATCCGATTTTCAAGGAAGTCATACTCAAGCTTCCTGCTAGTAATTCATCGTTAAACAGCGCGATTTCATCCGTGTTTTCAGCTAAACCAAGCGTGTAGAGCAATGGAATATAATGATCGGTTGTTGGAACGGCCATTTGGAGTGCCTTTGGGGCCTTTTCAAGACTAAATAAAGCACTGAAATTTCTCGACAAAATTTGATCATTCACATATTTTCTACTTTCATGCGCCCAGTCGTAACCGAAGCCAACCTCATTGATCCGACTAAAATCTACCGCCCGAAGGTTGTGTACAATATTTCCCGAACCGATGATCAGAACTCCTTTCGAGCGCAATGCATTTAGTTCTTTTGCTAATTGAAAATGAGCTGCAAGAGATAGCTGAACATCTATTGAAAATTGAACAACAGGTATATTGGCGGCAGGATATAAGTGTTTTAAGACAGTCCAGGTGCCGTGGTCAAGACCCCATTCGTGGTCTTCGTGAACAGCAGTTGCACTAATCATCTGGATGATTTCCTTAGCGAGTTCCGGGGAGCCAGGGGCTGGGTATTGTTGTTCAAAAAGCGCTTGCGGAAAACCGCCAAAATCGTGAATGGTCCGCGGTTGCGCCATAGCGGTAACAGCAGTTCCTCTTGTAAGCCAATGGGCAGAAACAACTAGAATGGCCTGGATTTCTGGAAGCGTTTTGGCGATGTTACGAAAGCCATCGACAAATTGATTTTCTTCAATAGCATTCATGGGGTTGCCGTGTCCGAGAAATAATGACGGAATGCGTTGGCTCGATTGGAGTGTTGTTCCCCAATTGGAAAGTTCTTTTAAAGTTGTCATGCTTAGGCCTATGGTGCTTAATGTCAGTAAGGAAGTGAAATCTCTTCTTTTCATGAACCAAATGTAAGCGTTGCATTTTGATTTTGAATTGACCTAAGTTAAGCAATCGATGCAACTTTTTTTGAAGGACGTCCGTCAATCTACTGAAGCCCGTTCGGGCTGTTCCATTTACATTTGTCTTATGAAACAAAACTACTTGTATTAATCCTAAACCGGTCCTCGGACCACTAAAATGCAAGTTGTATGAGTAATTATTTGGGTGCCCGCATTCGCGTGGCTTTTGTAGATGCTGATGTCATTTTTAGATCTGGCCTGCGCGCCATGCTCGAAGCACGAAACGACTTCGAATGGGTGGGTGAAGCTTCGTCGTTAAGTGACTTCAGGGCACGTTTTTCTGGGGTAGGAGTTCAGGTCATCATGATCGAGGCTTCCTTACTTACTGAACTCGATCAGGTTTATGTTCATTTTTGGATGTCAGCATGGCCTCATGCCAAATTTCTATTGCTCGTCCCGAATTTCAAGTCTGCTATGGTTCCGCTCTACCTTAAATGGGGTTTTCACGGGGTGGTCAATAAATTGAACATGCAAGAAGAGGTTGTGGCTGCTTTTCGTCAAGTTTTTTTTCAGCAGGCCTATGTGCATCCCAATACCAAACGCATGCTAGAAGCCGAGCGCAAAACGATCAGTACATTAGAGCGCATTACGGCCAGAGAAATTGACGTCATTCGCGGCATTTGTCAGGAAAAAACCTGCCGAGAAATTGCCCATGATTTACAGATTTCTCCACGCACCGTTGAAACCCACAAAATGCGCATCATTGAAAAACTTGATGTGCGCAATACAGCTGGTATTATCGTACATGCTGTGCGCTTAGGGCTTATTCCTTAACAATTAGCGAATTTCTATTTCATCCAAGAACAGCCATGGCGTGTTGCCTGCGCCTGGCTGTCCGCTTGGGATTTTAGAAATGCCGTAGATGGTCACATGGATTTGTTTGACATGTTTATCCGAAACTTTAATTTGTATGATTTCAGCTGTCGAATAGCCATCTGCTATCCCGCTTCCGCAACCAAATTTGTTTAAAGAAATCTTGTAGGTTTGTGCCGCCCAAATCCAGCTATTGGGGTCGTGGAGGGTATGGATCCTGATTTCTTTGACTTTGATGGGCTTTTCAAAAATGAGGTCAAAACTCACGCTGTCCGTATTGAAGCCCAACCATTCGTGGCCATTCCATGGGCGGGCACCGAGTTGGCCATCGACGATGGTGAGACTGCCATTGTCGTATTTGGGGCTCGGCGGCGTTTGAAATTCAATTTGAGCGCCCAATGCTTTGTGCTGGATGATTTCAAGCTTTTTAGGAGCTAAACTAGATCCTTGTTCTACTTGCAGTTCGATTGTTTTGGTCTTCTTTTTTGCCGCCGGAATTGTCGCTAAAACTTCCTGGTAAGCGAGCACGCCTTTGGCCGGCTTTTTTTGAATTTCAATACCTCCATTTTTGCCGCGCAAAGTTTGCAGTTCTGGTTTGAGTGCAGCCTTTGAGAAGTTTACATTTTGTTTATTGAGAAAGGGGAAATGGAATTGCACCAATATGGAAAGGAATTCATCGTAAGTTGGTTTGGTTTCTGACCATAGCGCAGTGCTGAGTGCGATTGCTCTTGGATAGGTCATGTATTCCAATTGAGCCATATCCGGGATGTATTCGGTCCAGAGGTTGCCTTGTGCTCCTAAAACATAAGCGGCGTCGGCTACACCCATATCGGCAGGAATGGGATTGAAGTCGTACACACGGTCTAAAGGCGTGTAGCCTCCGATCGCGAGCGGCTCATCGGAACCACGCCCTTGGTAATGATCAAAATAACAATGAGAACCCGGGCACATCACGACATAATGACCTTGCGCCGCTGCTGCTTTTCCGCCTTCGTAACCGCGCCAAGACATCACGGTGGCATTCGGTGACAACCCGCCCTCGAGAATTTCATCCCAGCCGATGAGCTTTTTGCCATTTTGCGTTAAAAAGGCGTCCATTCGTCCAATGAAATAACTTTGTAATTCATGTTCGTCATGGAGCCCTTTTTCTTTGATGACCGCCTGGCAATTTGGGCATTTTTTCCATCGGGTTTTAGGTGCTTCATCTCCACCTACGTGAATATACTCCGACGGAAAAAGGGGCAAAATCTCTGTTAAAATGTCTTGTAAAAACAAAATGCTTTCTTCTTTGGCGCAAAAAATATCGTCAAAAATACCCCAAAGGCCTTCGACGCCTTGCGCTTGGCCGGTGCAGGAATATTGTGGGTAAGCGGCAAGCGCAGCTCTGGCGTGGCCAGGCATTTCAATTTCTGGAACTACATTGATGTAGCGTGCGCCTGCATATTGCACGATTTCTTTGACTTCTTCTTGGGTGTAAAATCCGCCGTAGCGCGTTTGATGATAAGTTCGAGGCTGGGTAGTGTAATGATTTTCCAAGGTGGAGTCGCGCCAAGCACCTACTTCAGTCAAAAGCGGATATTTTTTGATTTCGATGCGCCAGCCTTGGTCGTCGGTGAGGTGCCAATGTAGGGTGTTGAATTTGTAATAGGCCATCAGGTCAATAAAACGCTTGACTTCTTCAACGGTAAAAAAATGTCGAGAAACGTCTAGGTGTAAGCCTCTCCATTGAAATGTAGGATAATCTTTCACAAAGCATTTGGGAAATACCAATTGACCATCTTGTTGACTTGAGAGTTGGAGCAGAGATACCCAAGCATAAAAACACGAAGCGTCTGAGGAATAGGAGATAGTGATTTTCTCCGCAATATTGATTGAATAAGAATCTTGCTTGACATTACTCAGTTTTTTGAACTGTACCATTGGGTTTTGGACAAGCGGGGTCACTTGTATACCGTTGGCCCACAGGCTGTAATCTTTTATTGCTGCCGACAAATCTGGCGTGATTCCAGAAGGGTCTATTACCAATGCACCGCTGCTGATGAATTGTCCGTTGGTGGTTTGATAAACAGCTGGGGTAGGTAATATAGGACAAGTTTGGGCAAGAGATTGGCCGTAAAAAAGACCAATTAACAAAAGCAATTTCAATTTTAACATGCCTTAAAATTAGTGAATTCAAACAGATGACTAACTTTGTCCAAAGATCATTTATGAAAGTCTACAATAACATTCTTGAAACCATAGGAAACACGCCATTGGTGCGCATCAATAAATTGGCCAAAACCATTCCTGCACAGGTTTTTGCAAAAGTAGAAACGACCAACCCCGGCAATTCTGTCAAGGATCGAATGGCGCTCAAAATGATTGACGACGCAGAGAAAGCAGGCATTCTAAAGCCAGGTGGCACCGTCATTGAAGGCACTTCTGGTAATACCGGAATGGGTTTGGCTTTGGCTTGTATCATTAAAGGCTACAAACTGATTTGCGTGCTCAACGACAAACAATCCAAAGAAAAAATGGATATTTTACGTGCTGTCGGGGCAGAGGTGGTGGTGTGTCCTACGGCTGTGGAGCCATCTGACCCACGTTCGTATTACTCGGTGTCTCGCCGTTTGGCTACGGAAATTCCAAATTCTTGGTATGTGAATCAATACGATAATTTGTCCAATAGAACGGCACACTACGAACAAACAGGGCCTGAAATTTGGGAGCAAACTGAAGGTAAAATCACGCATTTTGTGGTTGGTGTAGGTACTGGTGGAACCATTTCGGGCGTTGGGCAATACCTCAAAGAAAAAAATCCGAACATTAAAATTTGGGGCATTGATACCTACGGGTCCGTATTTAAAAAATACAAAGAGACGGGCATTTTCGATGAAAATGAAATTTATCCGTACATCACAGAAGGAATCGGCGAAGATATCTTGCCAGCCAACGTAGATTTCAACGTCATCGATCATTTTGAGAAAGTGACCGATAAAGATGCTGCGGTATACACCCGCAAATTGGCCCGCGAAGAAGGTATTTTTGTCGGAAATTCTGCAGGGGCAGCCATCAAAGGTCTTTTGCAAATGGGTGAAAAACTTACCAAAGACGATGTGGTGGTGGTCTTGTTTCACGACCACGGCAGTCGTTATGTTGGTAAAATTTTCAACGACGACTGGATGCGCGAGCGCGGTTTCTTAGAAGAAGAATTACTGACTGCAGCCGATTTAGTGGCCAAACATGGCAACAAGCCTTTGGTATCATTGTACGCCGAAGAATTGGTTTCTCATGCCATTGCCAAAATGCGCAATTTTGACATCTCACAGATCCCCGTCATGAAAGACGGTAAATTTGTTGGTTCCATCGATGACAGCCACGTCTATCAATTGCTGATCGATAACCCAGGCTTGCGCGATGCGCCGATTTCCTCTATCATGTCGGCACCTTTTCCAGAGGTCAAACAAAATACTTCAGTTGAAGACATCTGCAAACTCATCTCTAAGCAAGTACCAGCTGTTCTCGTTGCATTAGATAATGGCAAGTACCATATTGTCTCTCGTTACGATGTCATTGCTGCAATGGCATAACTCATTTAAAGAGCCGGTGCGCATCATTTCTCTGGTTCCGTCCTTAACAGAATACCTTTGGGCGCTTGGCTTAGAGCAAGAGGTCGTCGGGATTACCAAATTTTGTATTCATCCTACAACTTGGTGGAAACAAAAAACAAGGGTAGGCGGCACCAAAAAAGTGGATTTTCAGGTGATCCGTTCTCTTGAGCCAACCCTAATTATTGCCAATAAAGAGGAAAACACCAAAGAAGATATCGAGCAGCTTCAACAGCACTATGAGGTACTCCTAACTGATATCTCTTCCTTAGATGAAACTTTTTTCTATTTACAAGAAATAGGTAAAAAGGTCAATAGAGCTGCAGAGGCAGTTACTTTATTGGATGAAATTCAAACCGCTTACCATCGAGCAGCCAACCTTTTTCAAGGAGCCACTTTTCTTTATTTTATTTGGAGAGATCCTTATTTTGTCGTTGGCCCGAATACGTATATCCATGCTTTATTGACTCATTTTGGCTTGGTCAATAGTTGTGAAATAGCACGCTATCCAAATTTATCAGCGGTTTTTGAACCGGGTACCGAAAAGCGGCTTTCTCCAGACTATATATTCTTGAGCTCAGAACCTTTTCCCTTTCAGGCAGCGCATATTGCCGAAATACAAGCGCTTTTTCCTGAAGCAAAAATCAAACTCGTGGATGGTGAAATCTGTTCTTGGTATGGTGTCCGAATGCAAAAAGTGCCTTTGTATTTAGAACATGTTCTAGGATGAGCAACTTGAAGTATTGACTTAACGTGTAAATTGTCATTTTGGAATAATTATTGTTAAGACCTTTGCCAATGACTAAAACACTACTTCTCTTGTTGTTAGGCTTGAATTTTTGTGCGCTGGCTCAACGATATCAGGTCTATGATAACGGTCTCAAAGAAGGCATCTCGTTTGCCAAAATTTATCCCGAGTTTTCAGCGGCTTTTTTGACCGACATCGATGGCTATTTTGAACTCGCGAATCCCGAACAAAAAATTCGCATCCGGGCCATGGGTTATCAGGATTCAACTTTTGTGCTATCGGAACAAGTTTCAGGCCTACTTATACTGAGGTCTGTTGCCCAAGAAACACAAGAAATTACGGTTGTTCCCGGAATCAATCCCGCTGTTCGTATCATCGAAAAGGTCATAGAAAATCGCAAACAGAATCATCCGCAAGCACATGGCGGATTCATCGCCGAGCAATACAGTAAATTTGTTTTTGACTTAGACGACAACATGCGTCGTAAATTAGCCGACACCATTCTTGATCCTTCAGACACCAACGCTTATGAATTTCAGCAATTCACGCTGCAACAAGCTTATTTTATTTCTGAAACGCAATCCAAACATTATTTTGAACCGCCGTATAGAGAAAAGGAAACAATCGAGGCTTTCCGTGTTTCTGGTTTTACAGACCCGGCTTTATCGAGTATAGCCCAAGGATTGCAATCTTTTCACTTTTATGATATCCAACTGGAAATCCTCAACATCAATTATTTAAGTCCTTTGGCACCAGGTTCTTTGAATCGCTATTTTTACTCACTGAAAGACACCACTATAAACGGTCGAGACACGACTTTCACCATTTATTTCAAGCCTAAAAAAGGTGCTGATTTTACCGGCCTGACGGGGTATCTTTACATCAACACAAATGGCTACGCCATAGAAAAAGTAAAAGCTTCGCCATTTAATCCGCCACCGAGTTCAAATCGTGTGCAGATAACGCAAGAATACCAAATTGTGAACGGTCAAAATTGGTTCCCCAAACAATTAAGCACAGAGATTTACCTGCCATTTATTCAACTCAGTTTTGATTCTGTACAGGCTATTGTTGTTGGAAAAGGAATCAATATGGTTCGTTCGGTTGTCTTTGATCCGCCAGAACTCGAAAAAGTGAAGTTCCAGCAAATTGCCGTCGAAACCTTGCCAAGTGCGGCAAAAAAACTTAGTGAGCAACAATGGGATTCCGTTCGTATGGTGCCTTTGACTGACCGAGAAAAAAAGACCTATGTACAGATCGATTCCTTGTCGAAGGAATATAAATTGGACGAAAAGCTTAAGCTAGCAAAGGTTGTCTCTACAGGTAAAATTCCGCTTGGTTTCGTGCAGCTCGATGCAACTCAAATTTTGAAGTACAACGCTTTTGAACGTGCGCGCTTGGGTTTGGGTATAGAAACCGCCGACAGACTCAGTCGCTTTTTTCTGCTTGGAGCAAGTTATGGTTATGGTCTGGAAGACAAACGCGCTAAATACAGTGCATATCTGAAAGTAAATTTTGGCCCGCAAAAACGAATTCAAATCAAAGGATTTCGAGATTTTGATATTGCAGAAGTTGGTGCACCCATTTTATATCAAACAAATAACCTTTTCAAGCAAGATGCGGCTAGGTTTCTTTACACTTCCAATATGGTATATCAAGATAAACTTGGGGTGGAAGTGGCTTGTCGTTTTCAGGCCAACAAAAAGCTTGTCTTGGAAACGACCATGCAACGCAATGACTACAACGATAATTACCAATACAATGGAAGTAGTGGCTCACAGGTTCTTTTGAGTCGGGTCACCTTCAACTGGGCAATCAGAGAACAATACAATTTTTTTGGCGATATCTTGCTGCCGAAGCCCAGCGCTTATCCAAAATTGCAGCTACAATACGAGCGTGCATGGCCTTTAGCCAATTGGAGTACGCCCGAAATGGTGTTCAATCGCTTGCAGCTCAATGTTTTTCAGCTGGTTACCATACCTGGCCACGGGGTCTTAAATTGGAATATGCGTTGGGCATATACAGATCGCCCCACACCGCTGTTGTACCAAAACGCGATCTCTGCGAGCCGACCCCAAGATATCAAGCAAATTGGCATCAGTGTAGCCAATACATTCGAAACCCTTCAGAGTACGTCTTTTTATCATCAAACACAGTTTCAATTTTTTGGCAGGTATATTCAAAACGCTTGGAGAACCAAAGCGAGTTGGAATGAACCGCAAATCGGTTGTCATTATGCATTTGGTTGGGGAAAATTGTCTGGTCAAACGGCTCACAATACCAGTTTTCTAACCATGAACAAAGGCTACCACGAAGCTGGCATACTACTCAATGGAATTTACGTGAGCGGTAATTCGAGCATAGGCGTTGGCATCTTTACTTCTTTTGGTTATTATGCCTCTGCAAATTGGCGCGAGAATATTGTTCCAAAACTCTCTTTGGGATATGTATTTTAATCAAAAATCAAACAGGGTAGGCATATCCGATGCCGGTTTTGGTTTTTCTGCACTGCGTTTTTTTGGGGTCGTAATGGCAGGTGCAACTATTGGTGCTTCGGTGATTTCTGAAATGTCATTGTATGCTTGAGCTGGCGCATTGATGCTAGGCAAGTTCAGTAATTTAGCTTTGATTTTTTCGAGTTGTTCAATAACATCTGAAAAATCTTTTTTGTTGGTCTGTGTCGGAGTTGCGGTATTTTGGGTTTCTAAGACGTGTGCACTTGTCTTTTGCTTCAGCGCTTTTTTAGCACCATCAAGGGTGTAGCCTTCGATCTTTACAAAATGATAAATGCGTTTGATTTGCTCAATTTCTTTGACAGAAAAAAGGCGATTTCCCTTTTTATTCTTCTTTGAAACAACAAGATTAAATTCCTTTTCCCAAAATCTTAATAATGAGGCATTTACTTGTAGCATCTCGGCAACCTCGCCGATGCTGTAATAAAGTTTGCTAAGTGGTTGATTTTCAGATGAAGGCATTTGACTACTTGAATGAACATTCGAAAATAATTATTATTTTTGCAATGGCTTTCAGAAAATGAAAATTATTCGCGCAGCTTTCTTCTTTTCTTTGTTGTTTTGGTCTTTTGAAGTAAAGTCCCAAACACTTCCTGCCAATGATCCTCAAGTTGATGCGATTATTAACTATGCCAAAAGTTTTCTAGGTGTACCTTATCGCTATGGTGGAACAACCCCTTCCGGCTTTGATTGTTCTGGTTTTATCAATTACATCTTTGGTAATTTTGGATTTGATTTAGTGCGTACAAGCTATGGTTTGGCAGAACTCGGAACCACTGTTAAACTTTCTGAAATTCAACCCGGAGACCTCATGTTTTTCAAAGGAAGTAACGTGAACTCAACCACCGTCGGACACGTAGCGCTAGTTGTTGAGGTTACCCCAGATGCCATCAAATTCATTCACTCGGCAAATACAGGAGTCCGAATAGACAATTTCAAAACGTCTCAATACTACATTCAGCGCTATATCAAAACCAAAAGGCTAGATTACGGTACGCCATAATTTTTTAAATTCGCTGCATGGACATTAATCAACCCAATCAACGCAGACAATGGTTATTTATCGCACTCGCTGGGTTGTTTGTAACCAATGCAGTTACTGCCGAGCTCATCAGCAATAAACTCATTCAAATTCCTTTTGAAGCCTTCTTTTTCGGTAAAAAGATAGGTCCGTTTGTAACGATAGTTGGCATACTTCCTTGGCCAGTAGTTTTCCTGCTTACTGATTTACTCAATGAATTTTATGGCCAAAAGGCAGTGAGGCGCTTGTCTTGGATTACCGCAGGTCTTATCGCTTATTGTTTTTTAATCGTAGGCTTGTCATTGGCTATTCCTGCCCACGAAATAAAAGGGTCCAAGCTGGCAACCAACGAAGCTTATAACTTGGTATTTGGACAGGCACAAGCCGTAATCGTTGGGAGTATAGTCGCCTTTTTGGTGTCCCAACTATTGGATGCTTATGTTTTTGATCAAATTAAAAAGCGTACTGGGAATCGCTTTATCTGGTTGCGCAGTACAGGAAGCACGTTGTTGTCTCAATTGATCGATTCATATATTGTTTTGTACATCGGTTTTGTTTTGCCTGGCGCGATGCCTTTGGCAACTTATTTCGAGGTTGCCCCAACGAATTACCTCCTGAAAATAGGCATCGCCGTAGCGCTTACGCCTGTTGTTTATTTGGGTCATTTTCTGCTGCGTCGCTACCTTGGCACACATGTTTCTTCTTCCGCTCAGCATTAAGTTGCCATAGAAGAGCAAGCCCAGCAATTATTCCAAAAGCGGCCGCTGCCCAGATGCAGTATCGTGCACTTTGTATGGTGTTTTTGTAAAACAGAAATGTGAGTCCTGAACCAATCAAAATACCAATTTCTAATGCGATAAACATGGTGCCAGATCCAGTGCCTCTTCTTTGCAAAGGACTCAGGTCTGCAGTCCAGGCAAATAGCGTTGGACTCGAGATTCCGGTTGCCAATCCAAAAACAGTGGCGGCAATGGAGTAACTCCAAATTTCGGAAGCTGCTCCCAACAGGAGCATGCTACAAACGAGCAAAAAGCAACCTATTAGTAATGTTTGTTGTCGTCCGATGCGGTCAGAAAGTGATGAAAATGCAAGCCGGATGCCAATCGTAGAGAGGACATAAATTCCGAAGAAATACCCCTTGTTTTCAATCTTTAGAAATTCAGATAGATCTGGCGTCAAAACAAAAATCACTCCGGAGCTAATGGCGGTTAACAGCATCACTAACGCTGCGGGTTTGACAGCAGGTTCTACAATATCATCCCATCTAACAAGCAATTGGCGTCGATTAAATTCCTCAGGAGCCGGCAGTGTCTCTTTAATTTGACTTGTGAGTATAAGTGCCAATACACCAAAAAGTGCTGCCGACATAAAGAGAACATCGTAATTTGAATGTGCAAAAATAAATGATCCAAGTGCTTGTCCAACACCAATTCCCAAAGAGATAAATGTTCCCCATAGCCCCATTGCGGCGCCTCTTCTGTCTGAAGACAAGGTGTCTGTGAGCAATGCGGTTGCGCCCGTCGGTGCAAAGCCTGCGCTCAGTCCATGCAAAAAACGCAACAACAAGAAAAAGAAAAGCAAATGACTCAATGGATAGCTTAAACTTACGCCAATGGCAATAAATAGCCCAATATAAATACTTCTTTTTCTGCCAATTAGATCCGCTAGTTTTCCTGCGAATGGTCTTGAAATTCCAGCCGCAATTGAAAATAAAAAAATGATACTTCCTTTGAGATCTTGCCCGCCTAAAAGACTAATGTATCCATTCATCTCTGGCAAGATCAAGTTAAAACTCAGCATGAAAAAAAACATACTGGCACTTAGTAGCCAAAAATCTTTGGAATAGCGTTTGAACATGGGCGCAAAAGTAATTAAACCAAACCAACTCCCGTTTGTTGTAAGTACATGAAACGTATATTTGTGTTAATTATGCTCGGAAGTTTAAATGCCTGCGGTCAGCAAGACCCACAAGACACCAACCAAAATAACTCTTTCAATGGCCGTGCCTTGCCAGAAAATGTATGTTATGTTGTGAACGGCGGCACCGAACGCCCTTTCACTGGTAAATACTGGGACCACCACGAAGAAGGAACCTATATTTGTGTGGCTTGTGATGCGCCACTGTTTGAAAGTCAGACCAAATACGAAAGTGGTTCGGGTTGGCCAAGTTTTTACGATGTCTTGACCCAAGGCAATGTCAAGAAAATAATGGACCGTTCTCATGGCATGATCCGAACAGAGGTGCGCTGCAATAACTGCAACGCGCATCTAGGCCACGTTTTTGAAGATGGTCCTAAACCAACAGGATTGCGTTATTGTATCAATTCTGCAGCGCTTAATTTTATCAGTCAAAAAGAAATGCAAGAAAATAATAAGCAACAAATTACCCCTGGGTCTAGAGAACTCGCCACTTTTGGAGCCGGTTGCTTTTGGTGTATTGAGGCCTGTTTCAAAGATTTGAAAGGGGTTATATCCGTGGTCCCTGGTTATGCGGGCGGTCACAAACAAAGCCCTACATATAAAGAAGTTTGCACCGGCCAGACCGGCCATGCTGAAGTAGCACAAGTGATTTTTGATCCAGCGCTTGTTTCCTACGAAGAACTCCTGGAAGTGTTTTGGTTTGTTCACGACCCGACGCAACTCAATCGCCAAGGAAATGACATCGGAACGCAATACCGCTCTGTTATCTTTTACCACAACACAGCTCAAATGGTGAGTGCTAAAAAATACTTACAAAAACTAGAGGAAGAAAAAGTATGGGATGCACCAATCGTGACTCAAATTGTTGAAATCAACAATTATTTTGAGGCTGAGGATTACCACCACAACTATTTTGAAAACAATCCTGGGAATCCTTACTGCCAAAGTGTGGTTCGGCCTAAAGTGGAGAAATTTAGAAAGGTATTTGCTGAAAGGCTCAATTAGTCTTGCTCAGGAGCCAATCGAAGGACAATACCGTCAATTGCTTCATCGAGGTGAATTTGACAACCCAAACGGCTATTGGACTTGACAAAAAATGCTTGATCAAGCATATCGAGTTCCGCATCACTTTGCTCAGGTAACGCTGTATCAGATTCCAAATAGCACTGGCAAGTAGCGCACATTGCCATGCCGCCACATTCGCCTTTTACCGGAAGCTCATAGGCTTTACATAGCTCCATGATATTCATGTTCATGTCAGTTGGGCCTTCGAGCTCATGTGAGTTTCCTTCTCTATCGATAATTGTTACTTTGATATCTGCCATAAGATTTAGTTGTAAACACGCAAAAGATTATTTCCGTTGAATTGAGTTGCGTATTGACGCAAGCCATAAATACTGCCACTAACCGGAGAGCCGTCGTACAAAGAAAAAACAGCACTATTGCAAGAATCGAGAAGTTGTAAAAAGTTTTGGTCGTCCGGATAAAGGGCCAACGGGCAACTTGCATTTGGGTCGGCAGGAGAGTGTCTGTCAAAAGCGACAAACTCGTCGATGCCTTTACGGTAAACAATGATACCTCTGGATCCGCCGTTGAGGTAGGTCCAACCGCCAACGCCTTGTAAATCACTGTAGCTGGGTAATTGAATATCGATTGTGACATCAACGGGCACAAAAGGTACCGGATGCTGGTTAAGGTTGTTACACTTGGAGGAGAGTAACAATAAGCCAAAACACAAAAGCACAAGATTTTTCATAGGTCAAAATTAACTATTTTCATTCGCTCGGGAGCGCCTCGGCTTTTTCTTCCCATCTTTTATAGAGCAAGTCAAGTTGATTTTTCTCTTGTTCGTAACGGTTGAGAATGCCATTATATTGTTGTTTGTCTTGGTAATCTACAATACTTAGTTCTTGCTCTAGCTCATCGATGATTTTTTCTTGCTTTTCTATTTGTTGTTCAATTTGTTGAATTTCGCGTTGTAATTTTTGTTGATTTTTATCGATTCGCGGCTTCACGTTCGGTACTTCAACGCGCTCTTTTTTCACTTCCTTTTGCGTGACAATTTCCCCGGTTATATTATTTTTTTGCGTCTTGTATTGTAGGTATTCGTTGAGGTTAAAGTGGTGAATTTGAACACCCTGATTTTCGATATCCCATATGCGGTTACTCAATCCATCGACGAATTCTCGGTCGTGCGAAACAATAATAAAAGTTCCTTCATAATGAACCAGTGCTTCTTTGAGGACTTCCTTACTTTGAAGGTCGAGATGGTTGGTTGGCTCATCTAGAATTAAAAAGTTGGAAGGGCTCAAGAGTAGGCAACAAAGTGCAAGACGCGTACGTTCTCCGCCAGACAGCACACCTACTTTTTTGTCGATGTCTTCGCCCGAAAATAAAAAGGCACCTAAGATGCTTCTGAGATCTTTGCGCAAATCTCCTTTAGCGATGAGGTCAACAGTTTCAAAAATACTGTATTCTGGATTTAATTTTTCTGCCTGATCTTGCGCAAAATAAGATATCTGTACGTTGTGACCTAGATGGACTTGTCCGTCGAAATCAATGGATCCCATTATGGCTTTGAGTAGGGTAGATTTACCTACGCCATTTGGGCCGAGTAACGCAATTTTTTCTCCGCGTCCTACCGTGATGGAAACTTCCTTAAACAAGCAGCGCCCTTCATAGCTTTTTCCGAGTCCATTTACTTCAAGCACCCATTTCCCGGGTTGAATAGCGAGTGGGAAGCGTAATTTTAGTCGGGCAATTTGATCTTTTTCAACGCTTATGCGCTCGGTCTTATCCAGTTTTTTGATGAGTGATTGCGCAAAAGCGGCCTTGTTTTTTTTGGCTCGGAATTTTTCAATCAATTCCTCTGTATGCTTTATATCTTTGTCTTGTTGTTTTTTAGCTTGTTCTAGGCGTTCGAGTTCTTCTGCACGCAGTTCTTTGTACTTAGAATAAGCGTATGGAAAGTCAAATATTTGCTGTCTCGAGATTTCTAGCGTCCGCGTACTTACATTATCTAGAAATAAACGATCGTGTGAGATCAAAATAACCGCGCCTTCAAAACGCTGTAAATAACTTTCTAACCAGCTAATAGAAAGGATGTCCAGGTGGTTTGTTGGTTCGTCGAGCAGAAGGATGTCTGGCGTATTGACAAGAATTCGGGCTAGTTCTGCTCGCATTTTCCAGCCGCCAGAACATTGGGAAATTAATTTTTGTTGATCGAGTTCGCTAAAGCCGAGTCCTTCTAAAGTGGCTTTGATTTTTTCTTCCCATTGATACCCATCCAAAAGGGCAAACCGGTGATTGAGCTCGCTCAATTCATCTAACAAGGATAAATAAGACGCACTCTCGTAGTCTGTTCGTATGGTGAGTTCTTCGTTAATATGATCAAGCCGAGTACGAATGGCGTTTAGCGCTTCGTTTGAAAAGAAGAGAAAATCATATACGGACCGCTCTGATTCAATAACAATGTCTTGTGTCAAAAAGCCAAACTTGAGTTGCTTCGGATGATGCACCGCGCCTTCTGTGGGTTTAATGCTGCCAGATAGTATGCGAAGTAAGGTAGATTTGCCAGCACCATTTTTTCCCACTAAGCCAACACGGTCGCCTTTGTTGATTTGAAGACTTACGTTTGAAAATAGATATCCTTGTGGTAAGAAATAGCCAAGACGCTCAAATTGTATCATGCCGCAAATTTAATTGTTTCTAGGGTAAATGTATTTAAGGCATGATTTTTGTTCAAAACACAACAAAATTCAATTATAATAGTTATATTGTCAAACTCTTATCAAAATTAACATCATATCATGGGTAGACCTCCAACCAAACCAGCCAGATTACGCAACGGATTTTACATTGAAGTAAAATCACAAGGTTCGTCAGCAATTTTAATACGTAGAGATACCCGAGAGCAAATGCTTTTAGCTGCCGAAGACTACGCTCGCACCAAAAATGTCACTATAAAAGGAGAGATGCGCAATGACAAATGGATTGCAGAGTAGTTATCGTTTTTCTTTTTGGCTACCCCTTTTTGCTGTTTTACTCATCTTAATCCCTGTCTTCATAGGCTTGGATCTCATTGGACTTGCAAAATTCAGCGGTGTCGCCGTTTTGATATTATTGCTCGTTGCTTTGCGTAAATGGTTCGCGCTCGCACGCACGAACAACAATAGAGTAGAGCGCATCATGCTCACGACCAACGACTTATTTATGCTGAAGCAAATATTGCCGGTTTACAGTAAGTTATCAAGCGTCGATCAACGCATTTTAACCGATCAACTTGGTTTGTTTTTAGCAGAGGTTCAATTTAAAGGGGAATGGTCTCCAAAGGCTATCCTCAGCGTAGGTGTGCTGACTGTTCTTGCCACTTGGCAAGAGGGTTATCAAAACAAACAAAATTGGGTTTTTTGCGCAGCCGCAGCTGCTACATATTATCATGAGAAACAACCAGCACTTTGCTTTGCTTTACCAAGCATGCCAATTGAGGCAAGAGATCTTTCTGCGTTGGTCAATCACGAAGCCGTCTTGTATTTTAAAAACGAAGTATTGCCGATCGTTTAAACAATGCTTAAAATCAATTAGTTAGATTTTCGAGCAAAAAAAAATTAAAATTTCTTTCAAAAAAGCATTGCGAAACCAAAAAGAGTACATATCTTTGCA
>VFQT010000665.1_pt1 | contig 48133 bp, 41 predicted proteins | sample 3512381 | NCBI WGS metagenome assembly VFQT01 (sample SAMN10412376, study PRJNA504923) | tailings metagenome | isolation source: Relicate 2 Philex TSF3 active mining site | place: Philippines: Tuba, Benguet | collected 2017-08-29 | reverse complement strand
TTTATCGCGGGTGCAGATGAAAAGGGAAGACGGTGACCGAGCTGTCTCGGAAGTCCGTCGCGGTCGCGCCGCTGTAATCGGGGACTGCCACAGCCGCATGCCACTGGATCGCTCTGTCTGCACGCTGACAGGCCTCCGGGAAGGCGCTGTGTCGGAATGATCCGTAAGCCAGAAGACCTGCCCTCGACAGCGTTCCGGTTCTCCCTCGCGTTTCGGGGATCTCCGGCGATGAAACTCCGTTTCTGTCCACAAGCCTGCGCGCACGCTGCCGCCGGTTTGTGAACGATCGCCAGTCCCTGATTCGCCCGTGCGTCCGCTCTCAGGGATCTGTTGCATGCGTTCCGTACCCCGCCGTGTCCGCGGTTTTACACTCATTGAACTGCTGGTCGTGATGGCCATCATTTCAGTGCTCGTCAGTCTGCTGCTGCCCGCTGTCCAGCAGGCCCGCGCTGCCGCTCGCAGTGCCCAGTGCCGCAACAGCCTGCGTCAGCTGGTGCTGGCGATGCACAATTACGCTGATGTGTACAGCGAACATCTCATCCCCTACGTCATCGAAGATCAGCAGCAACTGCGATATCTGCAGACCTTCAGCGGAGCTCCCGGAAACGCTCGCTACTGGTTCGGCAACATCAACTACCAAAACCCCGACCCCGCGGCCCGACTGGATTTCGCCGCCGGACCGCTCAGCCCATACATGGAAACCAGCTACGCCTCGTTCCAGTGCCCGGACTTCGGAGCGGCACAGATGGAACGAGTCCGGTTTGGCAAACCGGCCACCAGTTACGGGTACAACGGTCGCTATCTGGCTCGCACCAGTGGCATCGAATGGCTGCCCCCTGACTGGCAGGCACAATTCAGCCGCAGCCCGGCCTGTCGCCGGCTGCGCGACGTCCCGTCACTGTCCGCCACCATCGCCTTTGCTGACAGTGCTGCCGTCAACCTGCTGCAGTTCTACCCTGTCAAACTCAGCTTTGAAGAAAACTGGCTGCTGGAACCTCCCAGCAGCAACTTCCCGACGGTGCATTTTCGCCACAGCGATACGGCCAATGTGGCATTTCTGGATGGCCATGTGGAACGTTTCTCCTGGGCAACTCATGTACAGGTTCCCGGTCCCAATTACGTGTTTCCGGAACAGGCTGAACAGATGACCCGCCGCCGCCTCGGCTTCATAACTCAGGGCAACCTGCAGAATCCGCAGCTTCAGGACGAACTGTACGACCTGCAGTGATTTTGAAGCTTTTGAGCACTGAACAGGGCGGTTCGCGAGCGTTCGTCCCGATCATTTTATAAGGTAGATACATAATGCCGCCCTGGTGACATTTATTAAAATCACTTTGCAGGACCGCACCATGACACTCAGACTGGACAACTGCGTGCTCCGCGGTGTCATCCGCAATGATGTACCCAATACCATTGACGGCTGGCTGCAAATGAGCTCCGCGGCACCACAGCCGACCATCCTGCTGTCACTGGTGGGCAATCTGCCAGGCAGGCTGGCCGGCCAGTCGCTGCTGCTCAGCCCCCCGACCGCACCTCACGACACGTGGCCGCTGCCAGTCACACCGAACCGGCTGCATCGACAGCAAATCGGCGTGTTCAGCCGATGCACCTTCCGCACAACTCCGCAAAATTGCTGCTCGTTCGCCTGGCATGGCCCCAATGGGCTCGTCCGCCTCGACAGCAGCAATTGCCAGCTGCTCACCAACCCCGGTGACACAGAAACGACCTCCCTCACGGAACTGCAACTGGATTGCCTGCTGGAATCAGACTCGGACAGCCTTTCGCCGCCGTTCCCCCGCATCCCCATCCCTTCCGTCAGTCAGCTGCCGAACCCGGACCAACTGGTCAGCGATCAGCAGGCGTGGCTGTTCCTGCAGCCTCTGCTGGCCCGTCTGGCTCGCGCGGCCGTTTCCTTTCACATGTGCCCGCACGTCAGCAGTCGCACCGCACTGCAGCTGCTGATCCACGACGTCCTGCCGCAGCTGCACTCGGACTCGTACATCCCCGGCCAACTTCGCCTCCGCAGCTTCACTTCGGCAGAAAACTGCTCTGTCTGCCAGCAGGAATTCCGCGACTGGCTGCCACCTGCCCCCGTCAGCAGGCCCGAAAAACCGCGAAATCCGCTAAAACAGCCCTTCCCAGTGTCGGGATCCGGATCACGCATCTGGAATTCAGGCTCGGGCAGCACTAGCATGGTAGGCTGGTGAACGGTATTCACTCTTCATCCAAGGCCGCTGAAGGTTCGCTGTCATGCCCAAGGTCAAGTTTGTCAACGAAAAAGTCACTGTTGACGCCGCAGAAGGCGAAGACCTGCGCACCATCGCTCGCAAAAACGGTGTCCAGCTCTATTCCGGCCCGCATAAGGTCGTCAACTGCATGGGCCTGGGCACCTGCTGCAGCTGCAACGTCATCGTCGCCAAAGGGGCAGAAAAAGTCAGCAGCCCGGGCTTCCTGGAACGCCTGTGGCGTCTGCTGAACCCGCTGCTGGGCATCAAGATTCTCAGCAACCCCGGCAAGGAAGTCCGCCTCGCCTGTCAGACTCGCGTCAGCGGCGACGTCGAAGTGGTGACTCACCCACCCATCAACTGGCACGGTGAAAAGTTCTGGAACTGATCACTTCCGGATAAACCGATACCCCACACCTCGCACGGTTTCAATCAGATCCGACTGCGGTTCCAGCTTCTTCCGCAACGAACGTACGTGCACATCAATCGTGCGTTCCAGTGAGTTGGCATCTTCGCCGCGTGATGTTTCCATCAGCTCGTTGCGGGAAAACGGGCGACCGGGCTGCGACATCATCGTCCACAGCATGCGAAATTCAGTGGGCGTCAGATCCAGTTCAGTCGCATTCAGTTTTGCCGTGTGATTCACCCGGTCAATTTCGATACCGTGCAGACTGATCACACTCTTCCCGGATTCTGCCGTCTCCACTCGACGCAGCAGCGCCTTCACCCGATGAATCAACGGCTGCACGCGGAACGGCTTGGTCACATAGTCGTCAGCACCCATGTTGAAGCCGACAATTTCATCGGTTTCTGTACTGCGAGCCGTCAGCATCATGACGGGGATGGTCCGAGTCCTCGGGTCGCCCTTCAGCACTCGACAGATCTGCAGGCCATCAATGCCCGGCAGCATCAGGTCCAGCACAACCAGGTCCGGCAGCAGCGTCTGAGCTCTTGCGAGCCCTCCGCGACCGTCCCGTTCCCACTGGACGTTGTAGCCTTCCTTCCGCAGATTGTAGATCACTACATCCGCGATCGACTGCTCGTCCTCAATCAACAGGATCGTTGGCTGCATACGGCCAGCGTTGCCTTGTTTCTGCGAACCGGACGGCTACTCAGCTCCACCGGCCCTGGAATTCCCTGTCCTCCGCGGCAGCCTGGGATGCCGTATAATGGCACCTTCCACCAGGTACACCACGTCCTCCGCAATGTTCGTCGCATGATCCGCCACACGTTCCACATGACGAATCACGGAAAACAAATGCAGCCCCGGCTCTACCAGATCCGGTCGCTGCTTCATCACCGCCACCACATCGTCAATCAGATGCCGATTCAGCTGGTCCACTGCCTCGTCACGCTGACAAACACGTCGCGCCAGTTCCGTATTCTGTTCCACAAACGCATCAATGCTGTCATGCAGCATGCTGAGCGATTCACGAGCCATCTCCGAGAGCCGCTCGGGCATCGGAAAGCCTCCGTGCTGAGCAATCCCGGCGGAACGCTCAGCTATGCTGACCGCCAGATCAGCCACTCGCTCAAGCTCACCACAGATCTTCATCACAACCGTGACTCGCCGCAGGTCATTCGCCACAGGATGATACAGCGCCAGAATCTTCAGGCACTCTTCCTCAATCCGAATGTCCCACTCGTCCACCTCTCCGTCGCGTCCCGACAGCTCGCGAGCCAACCCCGGCTGACTGGAACGCATCCCGTCAACCGAATCATGAATCAGCTCTTCAACCGTCGAACACATCGACAGAATACTGCGATGCAGATGCTCCATTTCCCGAACAAAGTGAATCGTCATCGGCCGAATCCTGATCAGTCAGATCCAGCAGCAGCACCTGTCAGAAGTCTGACTGCGGATTGTTAATAAATGGTTAAGATGATGTGAAAACAAGCAAAACAGGGGGTTCCAGATCAGCCAAAGCGACCTGTGATGTAGTCCTCCGTCTGCTTCTCCACTGGACTCGTAAAGATCTTCATCGTCGGTCCACACTCCACCAGACGACCTCGGAAAAAGAAGGCCGTCTGATGGCTGACCCGCGAAGCCTGCTGCATGTTGTGAGTCACAATCACGATCGTGTAATTACTGCATAACTCACCAATCAGGTTTTCAATCCGGTCGGTACTGGCCGGATCCAGTGCTGATGCCGGTTCGTCCATCAGAATGATCTTCGGATTTGTCGCCAATGTCCTGGCAATGCACAGTCGCTGCTGCTGTCCACCCGACAGCGCCATCGCCGATGTGTGCAGCCGATCCCGCACCTCATCCCACAACGCCGCCTTCTTCAGACACGATTCCACCAGCTCAGCCAGCACCGCCCGATTCTTCTCACCCGCCACCCGCGGCCCATATGCCACATTGTCAAAGATGGATTTGGGGAAAGGAGTCGATTTCTGGAAGACCATGCCCACATGCTTCCGCAGCAGCACCACGTCCACCGCCGGATCCATAATGTTCTGGCCTTCCACCAGACATAAACCAGTACACCGCGCACCATCCACCAGATCGTTCATGCGGTTCAGAGTCCGCAGGAAGGTGCTTTTACCGCACCCCGATGGCCCGATCAGCGCCGTCACCGAACGCTCAGGCACCTTCAGCGAAATGTCGAACAGCACCTGCTGCTCACCGTAATAAAAATTCATGCCCTGCACATCAATCGCAGCCGCATGTCCGGATGTGTCGAGGTTCCGATCCACACCCGGAACTGATGGTGGCACTGACCGGCCGGAAACACTGGATCCCATGAGCACCGCTTTCTACCACCTCAGCTGACGTCCCGCCCGATAACGCACAATCATCGCCGCCGCATTCACAGTCAGCAGCACCGCCAGCAGCACCAGAATCCCGGACGCCGCCACCGCAGTGAAACGATCCTGAGGATCCGGCTGCTTCGACCAGTCATATATCTCCACCGGCATCGCCGTAAACTGATCAAATGGCACCGATAACAGTCGGCCGGGATCCGACAGCAGTTGTCCCGGAGACTCAATGCCGCCCGGGCACATCGACGCCACCGTCAGCACACCAATCATCATCAGCGGTGCCGCCTCACCCATCGCCCGGGAAATCGACAGAATCACCCCCGTCGCAATCCCCGGCAGCGATGCCGGCAACACCTGACGCCAGATGGTCTGCCAGCGAGTCGCCCCGAGCGCCAGCGAGGCCACCCGGATCGTCGATGGCACCGCCCGCAGTGCCTCCTGCGATGCAATAATCACCGTCGGCAGAATCACCAGACTCATCGTCATGGCACCGATCAGCACACTGCCGTCATAGATGTCCAGCTTCAGCAGCCGCACACGAAACAGCCCCAGCACATTCACCGCATGGCGACCATCAAACACTGACTGCAATTGAATCACCAGCGGACGAAATGCCGTTAACCCCAATATCCCGTACACAATCGACGGCACACCCGCCAGATTCGAAAGATTCACGCGAATGACTCGCATCAGCCACGTGTCCTTCGCCAGCTCTTCCAGATACACCGCCGAACCCACTCCAACAGGAATCGAAAAAGTTGCCGTCAGCAGCACCAGCCAGAAGGTTCCCCAAAGACCCGCCAAAATCCCGCAGCGATCCGGCTGCATCGAATAATGACTGGACAAAAAGTCCCACCGCAGCCGACCCACACTGTTCCAGACAATCGACAACAGCAACACCGCCAGCACCAGCAGCGATGCATACGTTGCCAGACGACACAGCCACATAAAGCCACGCGACAGACGCAGACGCTGACGGATCTGACCGTCAGCACCCAGAGTGAAACTGACCGGCGGAATACTGCCCGCCAACTCACCCCCCGCCGCACTCATTGATACACCTCGCGATAACGCCGCATAATCCAGCCCGACAGCAGATTGATCGACAGCGTCATCACAAACAACGTTATACCCACCGCATACATGCTCATCCGGCTGATCGAATCGGCCGCACTGTCGCCAGTACTGGCATGCACCATGAAACCGGTCATTGTCTGAGCACCGCGGAGAGGGTTCAGGGTCAGCAAAGGATTCCCGCCGGCCGCAATCGCCACCGCCATCGTTTCACCCACAGCCCGCGAAAACGCCAGCAGAAACGAAGCCAGAATTCCCGACAAAGCCGCCGGTACCACCACTCGGGCCGAAACGTCAAAGCGAGTACTGCCGAGCGCAAAAGCGGCCTCACGCAAACTGCGCGGCACAGCCCGGATCACATCCTCACTGAGCGACGCAATCAGCGGTGTCACCATGATGCCAACCACGATCCCCGCACTCAGACTGTTGAAAATTGAAATCTCCAGACCCAGCAGGCTGAACAGCGGCTTGAGCACCCACGGAGTAATGAACTTCAAAGCAAAAAAGCCGTAAACCACCGACGGAATACCCGCCAGGATCTCCAGCACAGGCTTCAAAAACTCACGCTCCCGCGGATGCGCATACTCACTCATGTATATCGCCGCACCCAGCCCCGCCGGAACACTGACCAGCGATGCTATCACCGCCACCTGCAATGTCCCCACCAGCAGCGGCCAAATACCAAAATGACCGCCCGGACCGTCCGTCGGCTTCCAGCGAGCCGTCGTCAGAAACTGCCACAACGAGACCCGCTCAAAAAAGGCCGTCCTGGCCCCCGGAGCATACACGGCATTGCTGAGCAGCACGAAAATAATCGCCGCCGTGGTCAGCACCGACAGCGCAGCACACACGAACAACACCCAGCGTATGAGCGTTTCATGGCGACGACTGATTCTCTGTGCAGCCCACGTCGGCATCAGCACACTTCCCCGCCGTGCACCGAAACCGGCACACCGCAACTGACACTCACTTCACTTCCCGGCACCAGACACAGCCGACTCCAGCGCTGCATTCACAGTCGCCAGCTCAGCTTCCTCAAGTGGCACATAACCCACAGTTCCCACCTGAGCCTGACCCTCGTTCAGAAAAAACTTCGCAAAGTCCAGCACCTCAGGCTTCGCCAGCGAACTTTTCTTCACGTAAATGAACAACGGTCGCGACAACGGCTTATATGCTCCCGATCGCACCGACTCAACCGTCGGCTCCACACCGTCCGCCACACTGTCCGTCGGAGAAATCTTCAGCACCTTCACCTTGTCACGATTCGAAAAGTAGTACGCACAGCCAAAGAATCCCATGCCACCCTTCTCGCCCGCAATCCCCGTGATCGTCACATTGTCGTCCGCACTGGCACTGTAGTTCTCGGTGATCTCGTCTTCCTTGCCATTGATCACTTCCGTGAAGTAGTCAAACGTGCCCGATTCCTCCCCAGGACCAAACAACGACAGCGGCACGTCCGGCCACGCCGGATCCACATCCTTCCACGTCTTCACCGTACTGCCCGGTGCCCAGATCTTCTTCAACTGAGCCACCGTAATCGTGTCCAGCCAGTCGTTCTCGCGGTTCACACACACCGTCAGCCCGTCCAAAGCAATCTTCAGCTCAACCAGCTCAATGCCAGCCTGCTGGCAATCAGCCTTCTCTGAGTCCTTCACCGGACGAGACGCATTCGCAATGTCAATTCGACCGGCAATCATCTCCTTGAAGCCTGTGCCGGTTCCCGTGACCTTCAAGGCAACCTTCGTGTCAGCAAACTTCTTCGTGAACGACTCCTGCACTGCCGCAGCCACCTTGGCCACCGTGCTGCTGCCGTCCACCTGAATTCGCTTCTCACCGGCACTCGCCTCAACAGCACCCGTCGTCTCACCGCCGGTCTTTGCAGCCGGAGCATCAACGGACTCCACCGAACAACCCGCCAGCAAAAATGCCGAAAATGCCAGCAGTACCGCAGAACCCCAATTGCCGACAACCCGAGACGCGACGCTCATCAACCAGCCCTGACCTTCCTGAAGAAATTCCGCAATTGCACCGCAACAGATCCCACGGACTATTAGACGAGGCATTTGTTAAGATTGTGTTAATTCCTCGAGCGTATCTGCCGCGGCTCAGCTTTCTTCCTCTGTCGGCCAGCCGGCCCAGCCGAGCGGAATCCCAATCTGACACACCTGCACAACTCCCGTCCATTTCCGCGATTCTTCCAGCAAAAAACCGCGTTTCATCGCCGCAAATGTCACTGTCCGGTCCGCCCGCACACACTCCCCAGCCGCCGTTCCAAGGTCACAATCCAGCCCGGACGGCAAATCCACCGACAACACCCTGGCTCCGCTGGCATTGATCTGCCGAATCACCCCGGCGACCGGTTCCTGCGGAGCTCCCCGGACACCAGTGCCCAGCAGCGCATCAACGATCAGGTCCGCTGCGCCCAGACCCGCAAACACCGCCCCGCTCTGCTGCTCATCACACTCGCAGACCAGCAGGCCCGCACGCTGCAAAAAACACAGATTGGCTGCCGCATCCGCACTCAGCGACCGACCACAGCGAAACAACAGCACCTCCGCCAACACTCCCTCGGCTGCCAGCAGCCGCGCTGCCGCCAGTCCGTCGCCGCCGTTGTTGCCCGCACCGGCAGCAATCACGATCCGGCCCGCAGCCTGCTGCCGCAACTGCAGAATCGCCGCACATAACCCCCGCGCAGCATTCTCCATCAGCAGCAGTGACGGCAAACCCAGCTGCTGCACCGCATCCTGATCCAGACGCCGGACCTGCTCACGGCTTAAGACCCGCATGCACAGCCACACTTTCGCTTTTCAGTTACGCCGAACTTACCCGGACCGACGACCGGACCTGAGCATTTCGCGAGCAGACCGGAGCAGCTGTGCGGTGGTTTCCAGACTGATGCAGCCGTCCGTAATACTGACACCATACTGCAGACCGGCAGGGTCCGGACCCAGCGTCTGAGCACCCTCGCACAGGTTGCTTTCCAGCATCAGCCCCACAATTTCAGAATTGCCGGCCGCACGCTGACCAATCACATCGTTCCAGACCTGTGGCTGACGCCGATAATCCTTGCTGGAATTGGCGTGACTGCAGTCCACCAGCAACCGCGGCGGCAACTGAGCTGCCTTCAGCATCGCACTGGCTTCGGCAACCGCCTCAGCATGATAGTTGGGGCCATTGCGACCGCCACGCAGAATCAGGTGACCATACTGGTTTCCCCGAGTCGTCATGACGCAGGTCTGTCCGTTGCCGTCGATACCAAGGAAACGGTGCTGCGCCTGAGCAGCCTTCATGGCGTTGATCGCCACTTCCAGACTGCCCTCAGTACTGTTCTTGAAACCCACCGGCATCGATAACCCGCTGGCCATCTGCCGATGAGTCGGCGATTCCGTGGTACGAGCACCAATGGAGGCCACAGTGATCAGATCCGCGATGTACTGCGGAGTAATCGGTTCCAGCATTTCTGTGGCTGCCGGCAACCCGGTGCTGTTCACCTGACACAGGGTCTGGCGAGCCCTGCGGAGCCCTTCCACGATGTCGAACGTGTCGTTCAGGTGCGGATCGTTGATCAGGCCCTTCCAGCCGACTGTGGTTCGCGGCTTTTCAAAATAGACCCGCATCACCACAAACAGCATGTCGCTGACTTCGTCCGCCACCACCTTCAACTGAGCAGCATATTCCAGAGCCATCGCAGGATCGTGAATCGAACACGGCCCCACGATGGCCATCACCCGCGGATCATCACCCCGCAGAATACTGCACACCGTGTTGCGCGACTTCCAGACATGCTCGGCCAGAGCATCCGTCAGCGGAAATTCCTGTTTCAGCTGCACCGGAGAAATCAGCGGCGAAGTGCCAACAATGTTCACATCCTGCAGCGGATGTACGGTCGATTTCATGTCCACGGATCTTATGTACGCAGAAGGCGGGAAAAAATACGGCAGGCCGGCCCCGGAATTCTCTCCGGCGAGCCGGCTGCAGCACGCGTCAAAGGCTGTTTTTTGGGATTTTTCCCGGAGTTTTCAGGTGACGTCCTTTGCAACCACCACAATGTGCTGGCCTTTGGGCACCGGAGCTGCCCAGGCCTGCGCCAGCACCACTCCGTCCAGCGCCGCCACACACGGATACGGCTCCAGATCAAACTGATCAAAGTCATGCAGCAGGCCCACAGTCTGCCCCTTCCGCACCGCCGTCCCACACTCCACCAGCGGCTCATAATGCCCCGCAAACGGTGCCGGGATGAAACAGTCGCGATCCACCATTTCCAGTTTCCGCTGAGTCCCCGCGCGATGATGCGCAATCGGCTCGATACTGCCGTGCAGCAAACCGTTGTTGATCAGCGCCGCCAGCACACCCTGCCGACCATACCGCACACCCTCAGGGTTCACCGCTCGCCCCCAGCCCAGCTCAGTGCCAACCGTGATTTTCCCCAGCCGCTCAGCCTCCGATGGCAGCAAACCCGGAGTCTGGTTCTGGTAGATCATCAGGGCCGGAGTCCCGAACCAGCGCGCCGTCTCCTCAATCTTCGCACTCAGTACCGGATCATCAATCGGATGATAATTCGCACAGATCGCAAACCGCGCCACATCACCACCGGAATGCAGGTCCAGTACAATATGCACCCGCGGCCAGATGTACGTGCGAACAAAATCGGCAATCCGATGAGTTATCCCGGCGAGCGCCGGATTGCGACCCGCACCGTCCACAAACGCTCGGTTCAGATTCACTCCGTCATCCAGACGACTCTCCCGAGTCCCGGCCAGAAAGGCAGCCGGGTTCAGCACCGGAATCAGAATGATCCGACCTCGCACGTCCTGCAGCCGCAGGTCACGCACCAGGTGCTTCAATGCCACCGGACCCTCGTACTCGTTCCCATGGTTCGACCCGAAGGACACCAAACCCTGTCCGTCCTTCGTCTCGGGACCCACAAACACCGTCAGCGGCAGCAGATGATCGCCCCAGATGCTGTCGTGCTCCAGCGCCACCCAGTAATCCCGGCGCCCAGGAGAATCCAGATCCAGTCGCTCCGGACGAACAATCACACGCTGCATCTCACTCATCTCCTCTGCCGGACCTGCTGACAAATCCACGAACCCCGTGTCGGCCGGCGGTATTCTGACGCGAGTCTCTGCGGCTGAAAAGCCCGCCGGCCGACAGTTCAGAAAACTCACACCACCCCGCACCTTTCCCCCGCAAATCACCCCGCCCCCTGCTATCATGGGAGAAAAATCACCAACATTTGCCGGGATTTCGCCCATGCGTGCCGCCCTCTGTGCCCTCCTGCTGCTGATCCCACTCCCCGGATTCGCTCAGGAACCCCTGCGAATTTCCGGAAAAACCATGGGCTCCTACTACGCCCTCGTCATCGACTCGGCCGCACCGCCCGACGCCGATCTGCTGCAGCAGGACATCGAAGCCATCTTCACGGACCTGAACCGCCAAATGTCCACCTGGGACCCCAATTCAGAAATCTCAAAATTCAACAGCTCCAGCGACAGCACCGATTGGTTTCCCGTCAGTCGCGACCTGCTGCTGGTCACCACGGAAGCCCGCCGCCTGCATACACTCACCGAAGGCGCACTGGAAATCACACTCGCCCCACTCATCGAAGCCTGGGGATTCGGCCGCAGCAAACGTAAACGCGTTCCACCCGCTGCCGAAATCGATGCAGTACTCAAACTGCTCGGTACTCAATACATCGAAGTCCGCAGTGAACCACCAGCCATCCGCCGCACTCGCCCCGGACTGCAGGTCAGCCTGAATGCACTGGCACCCGGCTACGCCGCTGATCGCGTGTCGCTGCTGCTGCACGACCGCGGCCTGAAAGCCCATGTCGTGGATGTCGGTGGCGAAAATCGAGCCGGTACTCCCAAACGCTCAGGCGAACCATGGCGGCTGGGAGTCGAATCGCCGCTGGGAAACCTGCACAAAATCCTCGAACTGTCCGAAACTTCCATCGCCACTTCCGGCGACTATCGCAACTTCTTCATCATCGAAAACCGCCGCTACTCACACGTCCTCGATCCTCGCACCGGACGCCCGGTCGCAGACCCGCCGGCCAGCGTCTCCGTCATCCACCCGTCCTGCATGACCGCCGACGGACTGGCCACCGCCATGATGGTGCTGGGCCCCGAAAAAGGTCTGCAGATCGCTGAGCGAGCCAGCTTCGATGTCATGTTCCTGAACATCGATCGGGATGGGAAACTGGTCGAACAAAGCACCGGACTGTTCGCCGCAACCGAAGTCGAACCCAAATGAGGCAGCCGCAGCGGGCAGTTAACGCATGACCACTGCCGCAGCCAGCACTTTCACCCGCGACAGCAGCGGACCGATCGAATTCTCAGGACGGCCCAGTCGCAATGCGGCTTCAGCATAACTGCAGCCCTCCAGATACACCGCCCGCAGCAGCATGGCCGCTTCACGAGGCAACACGGACAGCAGCTGCTGCACCTGCTCTCGCTGCTCGGCCCGCTGACCCGCTCCGGTTTCAGGCGACGCAAAATCTACCGCCGCCTGATGCGCCTGCACATGCCCCAAAGCCTGCCGAAAACGATGCTCGTTCAACTTCCGCACGACGATGCGGCGAGCAATCACGGCAAGCCAGGTGGCCAGCGAACAGCGGCCGCGAAATGTTCGCAGCGCCGCTTTATCCCGCACCAGCAGCTCGGCAAAAGTCTCTGCACACAAGTCCTCACTGTCGTCTGCTGACAGCTTCAGACTGTGGGCCTGAGCCGTCTGGCGGATGACCTGCAGAATCAGACCCGTATACCGGTCCACGAACTGCCGCCAACTGCCGGCATGACCCGCCAGCAATTCGTCAAGCAGCCTGCGATCTGTGTTTGTCAGCGGCACCGTTCGCTCCTGCTGAAAACCGGCACACCCCAAGGAAACGCGACAGACTGAAACAATAAGACGGACCAGTATCAGAAATCTATCAGCTGGCCGCCGGACAGCGGACACTGATCACTCTTACGTGATTCTCGCCGGCTGTACCGGTTTCCACAACCCCCGATTTGCTCGGATTTCCGGATCCGCCACGACCTTCACGGCACTGTAACGCTCAGGCAGACTGCAAAAACAGGCGAAACCAGCGACCTTGACCGGGCGCCGGCCAAAGTCGCAAGTTGTGTCACGCGTCGCCCGAAAAGATCCGGATTGCCAGTCGTACAGTTGCATTCACCGCAGGCGTTGCTGATGATGCCCGGGCCACCGCTCCACCGCCTTTTCCTGACTTCCCGGGGAGACTCCCCATGCTGTTCCGCTGCCTGCCCGCCCGTCTGACCCTGCTGCTGACCCTGCTGCTGACCTCGACCGCCTTCGCCGATACCGGTGAAACCCTGCGAATCCTGCCGGCGGAACTGCGTCTGCACGGACCGGCAGACTCCTCCCTCGTGCTCGTCGAACGCTTCCGCAACAGTGTCGCTGTCGGCCCGGACACAGCCGCTGAACTGATCAGCGATGATCCGCGGATTGTGCAGGTCGAGGGACGGCGACTGATCCCCGTCAGCAACGGTTCAACCACCGTTCGACTGAAGAATCACGCCCGGAACGCCCCGGTTCAGCAGGTGACGGTGACCGCCATGGAACAACCCACCGCATGGTCCTTTCGCAACCATGTGGAACCGGTACTGGCACGCCAGGGCTGCAGCTCCGGTGCCTGCCACGGAGCACTTGCCGGAAAAGGCGGCTTCCGCCTGTCACTCCGCGGCTATGATCCCGAACGCGACTTCTTCACCACCGTGCAGCAGCAACTGGGGCGGCGAGTGGAACTGGCGGATCCCGCCACCAGCCTGCTGCTCACCAAACCCACCATGGCCGTGCCCCACAAAGGCGGTCTGCGGCTGACCACAGACTCCATTGGCTATCGGATCCTCTCCGAATGGATCGCCGCCGGAGCTGCCGGACCTGCCGATACCGATGCCCGCCTCGAACGACTGGAAGTCATTCCCGATCGCGTGCTGGCAGCCGTGGGGACCACTCAGCCACTGCTGGTCCGCGCTCACTATTCCGACGGACGCTCGGAAGATGTGACACACCTCGCCAAATTCACAGCCTCGGCCGAAGCGGTGGCCTCCGTCGATGAACACGGCAGCGTCAGCATCACGGGATCGGGCGAAGGTGCCGTCACGGCCTGGTTCTCCAGCCAGATCGTCATCGCCGGCATCACCGTGCCCTGGCCGAATTCCATCCCCGCCGATGTCTATGCCGCCGCACCACGCCGCAACTTCATCGACGACATTGTCCTCGACCAGCTGCAGCAGCTGCAACTGCAGCCATCGCCGCGCTGCTCAGACGAAGTCTTCATTCGCCGAGCGTTTCTCGACACCATCGGAACACTGCCCACAGCAGATGAAGTCCGCACGTTCCTTGCCGAAACCGCCCCGGACAAACGCGACCGCCTGATCGAATCCCTGCTGGCACGACCGGAATTCATTGACTACTGGACCTATCGCTGGTCTGACCTGCTGCTGCTGAATGGTAATGAGCTGCGACCGGATGCCATCGCTGCCTGGTACCGCTGGATCCGCCAGCAGGTCTCCACCGACGCCCCCTGGGACCGCTTCGTCCGCGAACTGGTCACCGCCAAAGGTTCCAGCATCGACAACGGAGCCACCAACTTTTTCGCTCGGCATCAGGCCCCCGAAGACATGGCCGAAAATGTCAGTCAGGCCTTCCTCGGACTCTCCATCGGCTGCGCTCGCTGTCACAATCACCCGCTCGAAAAATGGACCAACGACCAGTACTACGCGTTCGCCAATCTGTTTTCCCGAGTCCGGGCGAAGGGCTGGGGCGGCGATGCCCGTAATGGCGATGGAAAACGCACCCTCGTTACCGCCTCCTCCGGAGAACTGGTTCAGCCCCGCACAGGCAAACCCCAGCCACCCGCGGCACTCGATGCCACACCCATCGACTTCAACGCACCCGGTGACCGCCGCGAATACCTCGCTGACTGGCTGGTCAGTCCCCAAAACAAACTGTTCGCCCGCTCAATCACCAATCGCGTGTGGAAGAATTATTTCGGAGTCGGTCTGGTGGAGCAGGTCGATGACATGCGGGCGTCCAATCCGGCCAGCAATGAACGACTGCTGGCCGCCACCGCAGAACATCTGGTGCAGCACCAGTACAGCCTCAAAGCCCTCATGCGGACCATCCTGCAGTCCGAAACCTGGCAGCGCAGCAGCGAACCACTGCCCGAAAATGCCGGGGACCAGCGACAGTACTCACGCTCCTTCCCGCGTCGCATGCTCGCCGAAGTCATGCTCGACGCCGTCTCGCAGATCACCGACGTCCCCACCGAATTCAAAAATATCGTCTACTCCGGCAGCGACATCAAACCCACCGATGCTTACCCCCGCGGAACTCGCGCCATCCAGCTCCAGGACTCGGCCGTTCAGTCCTGGTTCCTGCAAACCTTCGGACGCAATCAGCGACGCATCACCTGCGAATGCGAACGCTCCGATGAACCCAGCATGGTACAGGCTCTGCACCTGTCCAATGGCGATACCCTCAACGGAAAACTGGCAGCACCCGACAACCGACTGGCCAAATGGCTGGCCTCCGGAATGCCCGACGAACAAATCCTGCAGGAAGTCTTCCTGACCTGCCTTGCCAGACAGCCCTCACCCGCCGAACAGACCGGACTGCTGGCCGAACTGCAAAAAGCCACCACCCCCGAAGAACGCCGCCAAACCCTCGAAGATGTCCTCTGGGCCATCCTCAGCAGCCGGGAATTCCTGTTCAATCACTGACTGTTTTTTCGACAGCCCGTTCCCAAAAAACAGGCAGCTCCGCCCGCCAGCACACAGCCCCACGCCGTAAATCATCCACACTTCCCACCATTCACATTCCATTTCCGAGTTTTTCGCGGCCGAAAAATGCAGTTCTCCCGATTTCAACGCACACCTGCCAGAAAAAACTGTCCAAACGATCAGTTTTCAGTGAAAGTGTGCCGGAAAGTGGTCTGCGGTTTGCATTCAGCCGTCAGGCTGGTTGAGAATTGGTGCTGACAGGGCACAGGTTCGTGGATAACAGGGGTTTCGGAAACATGTCACAAAGCAATATGTCGCCACGCGAAGTACTGGCGCTGTGTCGACAGCGTGAGATTCAGGCGATCGATCTGCGATTCACCGACTTCTGCGGCTCGATGCGGCATTTCACCATCCCCGTGCGTCAGTTGACCGAAGAAAGCTTCGAACACGGCTTCTCCTTCGATGGCTCGTCCATGCCCGGCTGGCAGGCCATTCACGAAAGTGACATGCAGGTTGTACCGGAATCGCAGACCTGTTTCGTCGACCCGTTCATGAAGTCAACGGTGGCGCTGCTGTGCAACGTCCGCGACCCGGTAACTCACCAGACCTATCCGCGTGATCCCCGCAATATTGCTCGCAAAGCCGAAGCGTGGCTGCAGTCCACTGGCATCGCCGATCGTGTCCAGCTGGCGGTGGAATCCGAATTTTTCGTTTTCGACAGCGTGCGTTTCGATCAGTGTGAGCAGCACGGCTTTTATTATCTTGACAGTGGCGAGGGTCAGTGGAACCGGGGCCAGTCCGTGCGCGGCGGCGGCTCGGCCATTCGTCATCGCGAGGGCTATCTGGCGTTGTCTCCGCAGGACGGATTTCAGGATCTGCGCACGGAAATCCTGATGCAGCTTGAGGACAGCGGGATTCGCACCGAACGTCAGCATCACGAAGTGGCCTCGGGCGGTCAGTGCGAAATTGCTCTGCAGGCCGATTCACTGGTTCGCATCTGCGACAGCACTCAGCGGCTGAAATACATCGTCCGCAATACGGCCCAGCGGCACGGTCGCACGGCCACCTTCATGCCCAAGCCGATCTGGAATGACAACGGTTCGGGCATGCATCTGGGACTGTCGCTGTTTCAGGGCGATCAGTGTCTGTTTTCCGGCAGTGGTTATGGCGGCCTCAGCGAAACAGCCATGTACGCGATCGGCGGCATCCTGAAACATGCTCCGGCACTGCTGGCCTTCTGCTGTCCGACCACCAACAGCTACCGACGCCTGACGCCCGGCTTTGATGCTCCGGTCAATCTGTCCTACAGCTACCGCAATCGCTCGGCCGCCATTCGCATTCCTGCCAATTCCGGTCAGGAATCGCGACGATCTCTGGAATTCCGCTGCCCGGACGGTGCCTGCAACCCCTACCTCAGTGCCTCAGCCGTCCTGATGGCGATGCTGGACGGCATTCTCAACCGGATCTCGCCCGGCATGCCACAGGACAAGGACCTGTATGACCTGCGACCGGAAGAACGAGCCGGCCTCGAATGCACACCCTCATCACTGGACGCCGCCCTCACAGCACTGGAAAACAACCACGACTTTCTGACTCGCAACGACGTCTTTACTCCCGATGTCATCGAACGCTGGATCCGGCATAAACGCGAAGCGGATGTGAATGCCATTCTGCAGCGTCCGCACCCCTACGAATTTGCCCTGTATTTTGACTGCTGATTCCGCCAGAGCCGTGTTCCGGAATACCGGGCGGACTGCGGGAATTTTTCCCGCTCGAGCGGTTGTTGCAGTGGCAGCCCTGACCGGCTGTACCCTAGAGTGACCACAGATCGATTTGAGTCTCAGCCTTTTCCGGATTCCTCGCATGGCATTTCCCAAGCCCTTCTTCCGCTGGCGACCGCACCCATGGCATGGTCTGGAAGTCGGTCCGAATCCGCCCAGCCTGGTGCACGCCTTCATCGAGATCTCACCGTTCGACCTCGTCAAATACGAGGTCGACAAGGTAACCGGATATCTGCGAGTGGACCGGCCGCAGCGCACGTCCTCCCAGCCGCCCGCTCTGTACGGCTTCATCCCCCGCACGTTCTGTGGTCAGCGAGTGGCCGAGCTGATGCCGAAAGCCCGTCGCGGCGATGGTGACCCGCTCGACATCTGCGTGCTCAGCGAACGCCCCATCACCAAATCCGAAGTGATCGTCAACGTTCGCGTCATCGGCGGACTGCCAATGCTGGATGGCGGTGAAGCCGATGACAAGATCATCGGAGTGCTGGCTCAGGACAACATCTGGTCCCACGTTGAAGACCTGGACGAACTGCCTCAGGCACTGGTGCAGCGACTGCGACATTACTTCACCACGTACAAGGTCATGCCCGGAGACACCACCCAGCAGGTGCAGATCGATCACATTTATGATCGAGCCCATGCCGAGAAGGTGGTACGGGCAGCAATCGCTGACTACGAAGACGAATTCGGAGGAGCCTGAGGCTGACCGTCAGGATGGTCACAGGGAACAGTGACGAATCACCTGCCGGGTGCACTGTCCGCAGCCGATTCCGGTTTTGCATGTTTCCGAAAGAATTCGGCAATCAGCTGCGGTGCCCTGGCCGGAAACTTGTGGCCCTCGTCTGTCACCAGCGTGAACACCGAGGCGCCGCTCGCCCCCGGATACTCCGTCACACCACCCTGCCACGGACGTTCAGCACCGCATTTCTGTGAGACTTTCAGTCGCTCAATCATCACCTGCTGCCACGCATACTTCACCAGCGGATCATTGCGACCGGCAATATGCAGCACCGGCTTCGCAGGCAGTGACCGCGACAGTCGCAGCGCCGCGGAACCCGACGGAGCCATGGCTGCAAACACCGCACTTCGCTCCGACCACAGCAGATACGTAAAACCGCCGCCGTTCGAATGCCCCGTGGCATAGATGCGACGATCATCCACTCGATACTCTGACCGCAGCGACTGCAGCACGACATCAAAGAACTTCAGATCCCGATCCTGCTGATCACCGGCAGACTTCTGCCAGCCGGACTTTTTGCCTTCCGGATCCGTCAGCTGCCCCGGAGTCTTCAAACCCTGCAGATACACCACAATCGCCTGCGGCCACTCGTCGTGCATCCTGAAGGAACGCGCTGCATTTGCCGCACTCCCGCCATGACCGTGAAAACAAAACACCAGCGGCGCAGGTACTGAGTCTGCAGTCTCCGGTACATACAGCAGTCCCTGCCGCTCGGCTCCGTCCACCTGCCAGACTCGAGCCTTCCCGGTTGCGGGGCGCACGCCCGCCACCGCTTTTGCAGAACCAGTCACCGCAGGTTCCTGACACACAGCCGCCTGACAGCAGACCAGCGTCAGAGTTCCACAGAGCATCAGCCAGGAGCGCTGCTTCATCACAACCACCTTCCGCAATGTGCCCGATCAGCGACGACGAATCTGATCACGAGCAGCCTCGAATTCCGGCAGCGACAACTTCCCGTCGCTGTCTCCATCCGCTTCCCGGAAGACTCGTTCCAGCAAACCGTTTTCCGACTTCAGCCCCGGGAATCTTTCCCCGACTCGCTCCAGTTCCGCCGTATCCAGCAGTCCGTTGCCGTCCTGATCCAGCAGCGAGAACAGCACCTGAGCACTGCTGGTGGCTGACGCCGCCGCCCGCCCTCCGCTGCGTCCGCGCCGTTCACCCGGTGCCGCATAGGTTTCCACGTAACCGATCATCATCTCTTCATCCGTCTGATCACCCCACCGCACTGTGCGGGACGGATCGGGATTGGCGGGGTTGTCCGCACTGTTGTCGTAAACAGCCGTTAAAATCACTTTGCTGCCCTGCTTCAGCACCTGTGGTTCCTGCAGGTCATACCGCAACTGCCAGTTGAAGTCATACTTCGGCAGGTCCAGCAGCGTACTGCGAACACCGTCCGGATCCTGCAGCTCAAAACGAAACGCCTTGCCACGCACATGCATGTGTGCCATGTAGGCCAGGACCGGGATATCCATGGGCACAGGACGTGTCAGAGTCTCGACGTGATTGGCCGCGTGCGGCGGAATGGACAGGTTCACCCTCGCCAGCGGAATCGTACTGACTTCATACTTCGGCTCACTGTCGGCGAAGTACAGCCCCACGCGCAACTGATCGGAAGTGGCCGTGCCGTTCGGAGTATAATGGATCTGGAAGCGGAAGGTGGCGCCGGCCGGCAATCGGCGGGCAAAACCGGCGGGATACATCTGGCCGGAATTTCCTGGTACATAGGCGGCCCAGTAGCCACCCACTCCCTCCTCGCGACGACTGCTCTGCTGCCCAGGTTCCAGCACGTTCACGATCACATGATGCACCACTCCACGGTCCGTCGGCTGAATCTCATACCCCCGCACCCAGCGATCCTGCTGCCCGGTCCACGTCACATTCACATATTGATAGGCCATTTTGCCCGTCGCCTTCACCCGAATCGGCTGCGGCAGCTGCACGATCTCATCAGGTGGTCCCTGCGACCATTCTGCGGGCCACTCCTTTGTCTGCGGTGCATCTTCCGGATGACCCTCCGGACGACCGCCGTCCAGCCATGCCAGCAGATCCCGACGCTCAGCTTCCGTCAGGGATCGGTCGTTCGCCCAGACCGTATGATGCGGTGCATTGGCCGCGAACCACGGCGGCATGGTGCGGTCCGAGACCACCTGTTTGATCATGCCGGCATGTGCTGTCGCTTCGGCCACTGTCTGCAGAGCAAACGGAGCCACACCACCACTGCGATGACATTCCATGCATCGCTGCTGCAGGATGCGAGAGATGCGATTGTGCCAGGTCACGGCAGTGGGTTCAGCAACCGCAGCATCTGCCTCCAGCACGCAGCCTGGCGCTGTCGTGGCGGCCGTGGCCGGCGTCCGGCCCGCCAGCACGGCCTCCAGAGCATCTGCCAGAAAACGCCGCTTCGGCTGATCAAGGGCATACCCCACTCCGTATTGATCGTCCACAGCGCCGTGGTACAGCACAGTTCGCGCCGGATCAAGGATCAGGACGTCTGTCGTGGACACCACCTGCAGTCGCCTCAGCAGGGCTTCGTCCGCATCCACAATATACGGAACACCTGCCGGCAAACCGGCGGCCGCCGTCTGCATCGCCTGGCGATCATCCGTTCGGATGCTGTTCACCAGCACGAACTGCACGGATCGCTGACCGTACTGCTGAGCCATTGCAGTCAGGGTCGGCAGGTACTTGCGGCTGAGCGGACAGGATGTACTGGTCATGGCAATCACCAGTGCCTTTGACCGGCGAAAGTCCGACAGTCGCAGCATTCGACCCCGCAGATCCTGAAACTCCAGATCTGCAATGAACTGCCCCACACCATGCTCGGCGGGTTTCAGCAGCCGGGCCGATCCGGAATCCGGCGACTGTTCAGCAGCTGCTGATGGCGCGGCCGGCACCAGAACTACCGTCAGCACAATCAGCAGAATGAAATTAACACAGCGAAAACGCATGACCGTTGCTCCTGGAACCGCAATCCACTGCCGCACACACACAGTCCTTAACCACACACCCCTGCCCGCATGTTCGCAAATCCCGCGGATTATTGGGGAAATTCGCGAATTCCTGGCGAGGAAAGCAGGATACCACAAGGACCTCCGCCGAGCATCCGCAGACTTCCGCCACCATGCTCCCGGAACGTCAACCACCTGATTCACCGTTCTGACAGTTCCGACAAATTCCCCGAAATTCCACACAGGAAGTGACCACCAGGGCCCGGATTGGTTGGCGAACCGCCCTGAATTTCGGTATGCTCGTTCTGGAGAACTGTACTTTTTCTTCAGCAACAGCGGCAATTTTCCCGGTTCACTCCTGAAGTCAGACAGGATTCTGAACTGGTTTGTCTCTGGCCAGCCTGCAGAAAATTCGGACACTCAGCGTGTTCTGATTTTCTGCACTGATGGTTCAGCATGACGTTTTCTGTGCTTGCAGGCCGGAACTGTTCTGACAGGACAAAACACGATGACAACGGACCCAGTGCAACCAGATTCTTCCGAGACGACGGTTTCCGCCGCATCTTCAGACACCACACCAGCGCAGGCGCCGGCAACACCAGCCGACTCGCATACGGAATCTGCATCGCAGTCTGTTCCGCAGGCGGAAGCCGAGGCCCAGTCGGCGGCTGCACCTGTTGCCGAAACAGACTCCGTTGGCGCCCGCATTCGCGAAAAGATGGCAGCCGCCACTGAAGCACTGCCGCAGCCGGAAGAAACCGCTGCTGCTCCGACATCCCGTCGCAGTGGTCCTGTTGAAATTCCAAAGGAAGACGAACTGGAAGCGGATCTGGAAGCCCAGATCGCAGCTGCCATGTCCGGCGACATTGCGGTGCCCGCCGCTGTCACAGCCGAAGCAGAGCCGGAAGATGCTGCGGCCGGCAAGGAAATCGCCGTTGGCAGCAAGGTCAAGGGCGTTGTGCAGGCCATTCACGGAGGCGAAGTCTTCCTTGAAGCCGGACTGCTGCACAACATCGTCCTCCAGATGACTCAGTTCCCGGAAGGCAAGCAGCCGTCAGTCGGTGATCAGCTGGACGTGATCATTGACTCCGCTGGCGCTGACGGTCTGATCAAGGGCCGCATTCCCCGCGCCCGGCACCGTGCCGGCGGCAACTGGGAATCACTGGCAGCCGGACAGGTCGTCGATTGCCTGGTTACAGCCGTCAATAAAGGCGGACTGCAGGTCACAGTCAGCAACCTGCGCGCCTTCATGCCAGCCAGCCAGGTCGAACTCGGCTTCGCCGGAAACCTCGAACAGTATGTCGGCCAGAAAATGTCGGTGCAGATCACCGAAGTCAACCCGAAGAAACGCAATCTGGTCGTCAGCCGCCGCGCCCTGCTGCAGGCTGAACGAGCCGAAGGCGAAACGGATTTCTGGTCAAAGGTCGAAGCCGGCCAGGACTACCAGGGGATCGTCAAGACCATCAAGGACTACGGTGCCTTCGTAAACATCGGGTCCGTGGATGGTTTCCTCCACATCGGGGAAATCAGCTGGTCACGCATTAATCACCCGAAGGATGTGCTGTCCGAAGGTCAGCAGATTGACGTACGGATTCTGAAACTGGATCCCGAAAAGAAACGCATCAGCCTCGGCATGAAGCAGCTGGCACAGAACCCCTGGGCCAGCGCTGCCGAACGATATGCTCAGGGACGCAATGTTACCGGGACCGTCAGTCGTCTGGCGGAATTCGGCGCATTCGTCGAACTGGAAGCCGGTCTTGAAGGCATGGTTCACATCAGCGAACTCGCCTGGCGCCGCGTCGGCAGCGTCGGCGAGATTCTGAAGGTCGGCGAAGCCCGTGAGTTCCAGGTGGTCGAAGTCGACACCAAACGCAAGCGCGTTTCGCTGTCCCTGAAGGCCCTTGAAAAACGACCGGAATCGGCAAAGCCTGAAAGGGCAGAAGACCAGGCTCCGGCAACCCCTGAAGAGCCTCGTAAGCCACGCAACACCAACCTCCGCGGTGGCACCGGCTTGTCCGGCAAAGGCGGCGGACTGTTCGGAAATCCTTCCGACTTCTCCTGATGCCATGTCTCCGACGCAGACAGGCGAATTCGATCTGCAACAGACTCTGCAGCAGGCAGACGGATGGCGACTGATGCTCGCGGTGCACCGCCCGACCGGACGGACGGTGCACCTGCTGATCTTCTCGCAGGAACTGTCTCAACTGCCTCAGTTTCGTGCCGCCCTGAAGACCGACCGTGACACGCTGCTGCAGCTGCGTCATGCCTGTATCCAGCGATTCCTCGGATTCGCCGAATCCGACGGCGAACTGCTGTGCTGGATGGAACCACCGGAAGCTCCGTCACTGGCCGCCGTAATGGCCTCCGGGACACAGCTGTCAATCGATGAAATCATCGACATCGGCTGGCAACTCAGTTCCGCACTGCAGCAGCTGCATAATCTCGGACTGGCACACGGAGCACTCTCGGCGGATACCGTTCTGCTGTCAGAAGGACTGCACCCCACAATTACTTCACTGGGCATGCACCGCTGGCTGGCAGCGGCAACAGCAGCAAAGGCCTCACTGGTGCAGCCTGGCACCGGCCCTGCCATTATCAGCGTCAGCGCGTTCGCATCACAGGACCAGGTCCTGACAGATCTTCGCGACGTCGCACTGCTGCTCAAACGGCTGCTGGAACTGTCCCGGGACGATCAGACCCGAAAAATTCCTGCCGCCGCCGGCACTGCCAGCGCCAGGCCCCGCCTCGCACGCCTGCTGGAGCGATTGATCGGCACTGATCAATCCACTCCGCTCACCGCCCGCGAGCTGCAGGGACGCATGGGCGAACTCCTCCTCGAAGGCGGTGAAATGCCCATCAACGACCAGCGGGATGAAGCCGCAGGACGCCGGAACTCCATCGTTCTCAACCTGTTTGATGACGCCGCCCTGCCGACCCCGGCCACACCGCAGCACACTTCGGCAGGATCTGCCGGACGCCTGCCAAAACTGCCGATTTTCATCGCTGTGGTCGTGCTGCTGCTGCTGACCTTAGTTGCCGCTTTGCTGCGCTGAACGGCGAATCCAGCCGATTTACGGAATTCGCCTTTGCCAAAATCCGAAGGCTGCCCGAACTTGAGTCAATTTCCAATTTTCCCGCGAAAGACTCGGGTCTATTGTTCCGCCCTCATCTGCGGAAGTCGCTGGCTGCATTCCCCGTCGCCACATTCCGCCGGCTTTCGTTTCTCAGTTACATTTGCTGGCTCAAGGAATTCAACCAATGAGCTCCGGACGCAGAATCACACTGCTGGCTGTTCTGATCTTCATCGTCTCTTCCCAGGCCGCCACTGCCTGCGGTCTGCTGTGCCCGCTGTACTGGCTGTTCGGCTGCCAGCATATCCACCCCGGATATGCCGGAGCCCATGGCAACGCGTACCAGAATGAACCCTACGCCAGCTGGAAAGTCATCGATGACTGGCTCGGCTACGGTTACCTGCGAAATCAAAACGGTACTCACGGACATTACCCCGGAAACTGGTACCGCAACCTGCATCATGGGTACGGCCAGACTCAGCCTGCTCTGGCATGGCAGCCACAGCTTCAGGGCAATTATCCGGCACCTGTCGCCCCCGCTGCTCCTCAACCCCTCTACGCTCCCGCCTGGGATCCCTGCTGTGACCCCTGCGGCAGCATGCCCCCACTGGCTGTCATGCCACAGCCGCAGCCACAGTACTACCAGCCCCAGCCACAGTACTACCAGCCCCAGCCATGGATGCAGACTGCCCCCATGATGGCCGGAACTGTTCATGCCGGGGAGTGCTGTGATACCTGCGGATCGGTATCCTCCGCATCCCCCGGGTGCGGCGCCCCGGTCATGCAGAATGCCGCACCCTCCGGCGACTGTGGCTGTGCCGGCGGTTCACCCGATTCCTTCACACAACCATTACCACCCGTCTCGATGATGTCGCCGTACGGAGTACCGCAGCAGTGGAATTCCGGCTACGCCGCTCCCGTCGCTGCCAACATCTGGCATCCTGGGCGAGTCTGGTCGCCACAGCAGAACTGGCAACAGACTCCCACCTGGACTGCAGCGGCCTCCGCTCGCTTCCAGACCCCCGCCGTGCATAACCCATGGGCCACCGGAAATGCTCACGTCGCCCCGCAGCCTATGACATACTCCATGCCACAGTACCCCCAATACCCCCAGTACCCGCAGCCACAGCATGCCATGGGCGACATTTACGGCGACCACGAAGCTTCACGAAATGCCGGCGGATTCATCCGACCGAATTCATTCCAGGGAAATGTGCCGGTTCGCAATGCCAGCCTGAGCAGTCGTGGCGGCAGCGTCCTGTCACGCCGTTACCCGGCTTCGCTCCGCTGAACTCCGACGCCCCCCCCGATAATTCAACAGCCGCCGCATTTCCGCGAGCGGCTGTTTTTTTGACACCCCGCTCGTGCTGATGCACGAATCAACCGAGGATTCTCCGCATCATGGCTCGTTGCGAACAGGGATATCTGTGCGATGTCTGTGGCGATGAAGTGGAATCCATTCGGGACAGCGACCTGTATCTGCGCTTTGTGATCGGCGAGTTGCCATCGCGACAGCTGCTGGCAGCCCCCGAACGCCACCTGCGCTGCAATCCCGTCAATGCTCAGTTCATCGATGATCCCGGCTTTCCTGCCGTGTACGCCCCTGGCTTCTTTGATCGCCGGGAACTGGATGCGCAATACGTCCGGCAGCGCACCACCCTGATCACTCGCGGCTGGAAACGACTGCAGGAACTGGCCGACAACGCGCAGTCTGTACCGCTGCCGGAATACCCACTGCCCGAATTCCGTGCCACAGAAACCTGAGCCGTCGTGATCACAGTGAACGCCACAAATACCAGCTGGCAGCACTTCGCCACGGTCGCCAGCGCTCCGCCAGTCGCTCCAGCTCCGGTCGACCGGCCTCTTCCCCCAAACCATACAACCGCTGCATCGCATTCCGCAGACCAAGGTCATCCGGAGCAAACACGTCGGGACGCCCGAGCGAAAAAATCAGGTACATCTGAGCTGTCCAGCGCCCAATCCCACGCACCTGAATCAATTCCTCAATCGCCGCCTCATCGGAGGCTCGCGAGATGCGGCGAAAACTGATGACTCCTTCAAGTGTGCAGCGAGTCAGATCGCGAAGATACGACAGTTTCTGAGGCGAAATGCCGACGGCCTTCAGCTGCTCGTCCGATAACTCGGCCACTGCCTCCGCAGTCAGCTCGCCACCCGCCACCAGCAGCCGCAGCCGCTGGCCAATCGTTGCTGCGGCAGCCGTCGAGATCTGCTGGGAAATGATCGACTGCACCAGCACCGAATATCCCTTCCCCGCAGACTTCAGCCGCAACGGACCAACCCGTTCAATCACACCACGCAGCACCTCGTCCTGACACTTCAGATGCTGCACCGCCTGCAACCTGTCTGCACCCGACCAACCCATCACACACTCCCCGGGATACACAACCTGCAATCCCGTATTTCAGTCCCGGCCAACGCCCCGCTTCACTGCAATCCCGCTGCACTATTCTCTAAGATTCATCGCCGGGTGCAATTCCCCGCTCAGATTCCTCCGACTTCAGCCCACGTCGCAGACCTCAGACACACGCCCCGCCATGCCTAAGTCCCCCGATACCGCTCTGCCCGCTGTACTGCTCGTCAGAACACGACGCTCACGCGTTCGCGATCTGAAGGGGTTTCGCAAATCGCATCAGCTCCCCACCGAATACAATGATCACACCGCTGCATTCATCGCACGCATCGCCGCCGAAGACCTCGCAGAACACCTCGAACACCGCTTCAGTGATTTTCGCCGACAACTGAAGTGCCGCCGCACTGATCTGGTTGTTACTGAACCCGACGCAGGGATCGCTGCCATCACCACACCGTGGTTCGAATACCGTGTCTCCGCGGCGCTCGCACCCGATGACCCCACCGAAGTTGTCTGGCGCTGGCAACTGGCCGATCTGCACTCCGCCGCGCGTCTCAACTCACCCGAAATCGCCAGCCTGTTCCAGGGCTACTTTGATACCGTCGAGTTTTCTCCGCCAGCATCCATCGACATCGCAGAACTCATCGATCGCCTCGAAGATCTGCAACCCACGGGCATTGTACTGGACTATGACCGACAGGCCACGTGGTGCTCACTGCAGCTTACCGCAGCCTCCGCAGTCCTTACGATCACCTCCGACCTGCTGTCCTTCACCATCGCCAGCCCGCCAGCACCCGCCATACTGCTGCAGGCCTTTCTTCAGGCCCGCGACAGCTTCGTCCAGCCCGCCGGACCGGCCATCCCGTAAAACGGACAACAAGTCCGTCTTCGCCCCTCGGACGATCAGCGTTCGTCAGGTTGCACCAGACCGGGCTGCCGCTGCGGTGCCAATTGGATCTGGTCAGTCTCCTGCAGCAGCAGACCATCCGCACCCACCGGAACCTGCCGATCACCCGTGGCCCCCTGCGGCGATACCAGCATGGCATCCGTCGGACCGGACAACTTCGCCCTGGCCGCCATCGTCGCCGTTCGCTCCGAATCATGGTTCAGCACCAGTGCACACAGCACCAAAGCTGCCAGCGCCAAGCCTGCTGCCAGACGAGCTGAACGCATGGAGGTCGCCGGTCGGAACACTGCCGGAACTGCACGATGCAGCACCGGCGAAGATGCCCCAGCCGTCGGCAGAACTCCCGGCACTTCAAGCTGGAAAAAATCACGCAGCAGCTGATCCATCTGCCGGTCCGACAGCGGGCCCTGCACCCGAACATGATGATTGTCAGAACTGCTCATGCTGATACCCTCGCTCAACCAGTATCTCTGCCAGTCGTCGCCTGGCCCGCGACAGCCGCATGTCAATCGCCGCAGCCGTACAGCCCATCACTGCACCCATCTGCGCCGCTGACCAATCCATCGAATACTTCATCACCAGCACCCGGCGATCGTCCTCATTCAGCTCGCCCAGGGCCACACGAACCTGCTGCTGACGCTCGTGAAGCTGGGCCGTCTGACGAGGATCGACTGCACCACCGGTGAATTCATCCAGTCCGGGCAACAAACTGCAGCCACTGCTTTTACGCCGAGCCACATCCCGCAGCCAGTTCTGCCCCACCCGCAATAACCACGCCCGCAGATCCCGCACCGGTTCACCCTGATGATCGTACAGGCGCACAAAGGCCTCCTGTACCGCATCATGGGCGCGCTCAGGGTCACTGCACATGGAATAAAAGATTGCCCACAGCTCACGAGCATGCTCGCGATAAAAACCGGCAATCTCCTCGTTCCGTGCCGGCACACCTGCCGCTGCGGATTCCGAACTGGTCATGCAGTCCTTCCAGACGTCAGAAAACGCCACCCGGACGCCTTCGTACGCTCAACCACTCACCGCAAGACGATGGCGGTGACAGTTTCCAACACCCGTCCCACCCAAAATTCCTTACCCCACTGGCCCGCCAGCACCCAACAAACCGTCATTTCCCGCCAATTGCGTACAAATAACGGTCAGAACGCACCAGCAAACGCCCCCCGTCAACCGCAAAACTGCCGTTGAACTGCCCACCGTCCCGCAGATCGCTTCGCCCCAGCTCCTCAAACTTCGGCGCTGCCGGCACCACAATCGTCCGACCCTCACGAGTCAGATAGTAAATCCGCCCACCAGCCAGCAATGCCGATGCGTAAACCTGACCCGCACGATTCACCCGCTGCTCATACACCACCTCACCCGTCTCCGCCGACAAACAGTACGCAATCTCACGGTTATCGTTCATGAAATACAGGTGGCCGTCATGAAACACCGGTGACGTCACATTGGACCCCTTCATGCTGGTCCACAGCCGCCGACTGTCTGTCACATCCCCGCTGCCACCCATCTTCACTGCCAGACCCGCAACGCCCGACCGACCACCAAGACAATACACCGTACCACCACTGCACACCACACTGGGAACCATGTACCACGTAATGTCCGTTTTACACGTCCAGTACTGTTCGCCTGTCTCCGGATTATACGCACGCAGACTGCCCTGCATCGCCAGCAACAATTCCTCACGACCGTTGGCACTCTTCGCTATAACCGGAGTATTCCAGGACTCCTTAATCCCCTCCACACTCCAGACCTCCCGCCCCGTACGCCGGTCCAGCGCCCGCAGCGACTCACTCTCCACACTGGCATTGATCAGTACCAGTTTCCCATGCAGTACCGGTGAAGCACTTGATCCCCAGCCATGAGTTTTCGAGCCGACATCGGCACGCCATTTTTCATGCCCCTCATGATCAAACGCAATCACTCCCGTCTTCCCAAAAAACACCACGACACCAGCCTCGTCGCAGGCCGGAGTACTGGCCGCGAAACCATGATCCCGAATTCGCTCCTCCTCCGGCAGCTTCGCCTCCAGTTCACGCTGCCACAGCACTTTCCCGCTGATCCGCTCCACACAGACCAGATGACGTCGAAGATCCGCCTGAGTGCCTCCGGGCTGCCCCGGTACGAAAAAGCCCGAGTAGCACGTGACATAAATGTGCCTGCCATGCACCACCGGACTGGACGCACCTGGCCCCGGCAGCTCCGTCTTCCACGCGATATTCTCAGTCTCACCCCACTGCAGCGGCAATTCCACCTTCCCTGCATTGCCCTGCCCGTCCGCACCGCGGAACGCACTCCAGTCCTCGCACTGACAATCACCAGTCGAAAACGCAACCAGCAGCAGCACCAGCCCGCCACAGAAAACTCGCCGACTCTTTCCGCTCTTCATCTTGCAAACCCTCCGCCGTCACTCAGGCAAACACAGCCCCCCGCCACATCATCGCCCATACAAATCCACGATTACAAGTGAACTGCCCGCCTGGGCTGTTTCCCGCCACTTTACTTTCGCACCGCCGAACGTACCCGATCACATCGGTACCCCTGTTCAGAGCAGAATGTCGCAAACACCGTCGTGAGCGGAGCCCGGGCCGGGTATTTCCCGCAGGCCTCGGTTACAATCCAGCATCATGAATGCCGCCCTGCTCATCATCGGACTCCTGCTGGCCGCTCAGGCCCCGGAAAATGCTGTGACGTCAGACGAAGCGCTGCTGCCTGACGGACAGCAGACTTTCGTCACCGCACTGCACGATCGTCTGATGTTTGATCTGGCCGAACAGCACTGCCTCAGACAGCAGGCCGCTGCCACCAGCCGCAATCAGCAGGCCCTCTGGCAACTGCTGATTACCGACGGGTGCGAACAGAAACTGCCTTTGCTGTCGGCAAAACAACGGCCCGAGCTGGTCTCCAAAGCGGCCACCGACATCACAGAATTCGTCAACGAGCGATTACCTGGTCCCGCCACCGAAATCCTGCTGCGCGTGCGACAGGTGGAACTGCTCGCCAGCGCCGCACGCTTCGAATGCCTCCCCGAACTGCTCACACTTGACCCCGCGCACCCCCCGCAGACTCCACTGAAACTGCATGCCCCTCGCCGACAGTTCGCACTCGCCGCCTGTCAGCAGGGCACGGACTTCGCCGAAGCACTGCTCAAACATCTCGACGCGCTCCGCGCAGACCTCGACCCCACCCTGGTTCGCTCCTGCCGACTGCGACTGCGGTTCGCCCTGGCACACTGCACGCATACACGCTCCCGCCTCACCACACCTCCTGAAATCCCGGCTCTGCTGAAACAACTTGACGAACAGACAGAAGTGCTGATTCGCAGCAGCGGTGATGCCGACCGCTTTGCAGCCCGACTGCTGCTCGCCGACTCACTCCTCGATCGTCGCGATTTTCCCGCCTGTCAACTGCAGCTGCGCCGACTGCTGCCGGATATTCGCAGCCCCGGCGATCAGACAGCAGCCACCACGCTGCAACTGCGAGCATTGCTGCTGCAGAACAAGCCTTCCGAAGCAATTCAGGCCACACTCGAAATCAACGATGTCGCGCAGCGACAGAATCCTCAAATCCAGTTGCTGCATCTGCACGCACTGCTCCGACGACACGAACTGCTGCTGGAACTGCAGAAGTCTTCACCACAGCAGCAACAATCCCTGCTGTCCACGGCGACCGAATTTCAGCAGCTCGCCCAAAAACTGCTGCCGCAAACATCCGGCGTCCTGCTGGAAGCCACACAGCGACTGCAGCAGCGTTTTGAACTGTCACTGCAGGTCGGGCCCGCAGCTGCCACCACACTGGAACAAATCAGCGAACGCATCGCCGCCGCAGATTTTCAGACCGCTCGCAGCGAACTTCGACAACTGGCCGCCAGCTCCAAACAACAGTCCGTCAGCGCCTTTTCCCTGATGCAGGCCGGTGAACTTTCACTGCGACTGGGCGATTGGAACGCTGCACTCACAGAACTGGAACAGGCCGCCAGCGCATTTCTGCAGCAGCAGAACCCCGCACGCGCAGCCAGTGCTGACCTGCTCAGACTGTATTGCCTCGGACAACTTTGGACCGCCGCTCCGGATCCCGAAAAACCAATCCGACAGACGGCCTACCGCGATGCAGTCGAACTGCACCTGAAAAACTACTCCGCACAGAAAACTGCCTTCGACGCACGACTGTATCGCATCCGCTACCTGCGTGCCGAAGCCCCGCTTCCGGCGGCTGATGATGTCGTCTGGCTGCTGCAGCAAAACATCACCACCACGCCGTCATCACAGCCCGATCAGACCACACTGCTGTGTCTGCTGGCCGACCTGCTTATCACACATTCCGCCAGCCACGCTGCCACTCCCAACAGCGGCCATAATCCGCATCAGCAGCAACTGCTGAACACATTCCGCGAATACGACGCCCTCAACCCACACACTGATCACCCGGCCCTGACCGCTCGCTCCCTGCAGCAGGCCGCCACTGTCCTCTGGCAGCCCGCCACAGACTCAAATGCCATCGACTGGCAACAACTGGCTCGCGCCGCCGATACCGCACTGGCACTGCCGCTGAACAATGACTCCGCCACTGATAAACACAACACCCACAGACTGCCGGATGATTTCCCGGAACTGCAGCAGCGCTGCGTGACCGCTGCCCGCTGCACCAGACTCCTCGCTGCCTGCCGATTACTGGAGCCCGATACCATCACCACCCCACTGCTGCAGTCAATCACCGCCAGCAACCCCGAACTCCGCTCACTCGCCATCCAGCTGCTGCTGCCTCACACGCACGATCCCGCAATGCCCGGAACACCACAGCTGGCCGCACGGCTCTCCAGCCTGCATCAGTCACTGCGGCAACCCACCGATGCACTCGATCAGCAGCTGCAGTGGCTCAGCCTCGAAGCACGCCTCGCCAAAACTTCCGGCAACACAGAACCACTGATCAGACACCTGACCGAACTGCTGCAGCCGTCTCTGACACCGCAGCAACTGTCGCAACTGGCCGCTGTCGCCGCTGTACTGCCGCCGCAGGCCAACCGCAACCCGGCAGCCGGCCCGGGACTGATCAGCTTCTGGCAGAAAATTCGCAATCAAAGCAAATCCGGTGACGAACTCTGGCTGGAAGCTTCCCTGCGACTGGCCGAAGCTGCCACCGTCGCCGGCAGCCGCAAAGAAGCCCTCCGCATGCTGCAGGTCGTCAGCGTCCTGCACCCGACCTGGGGGACTCCCGAACGTCTGCAGCGAGCCAGTGACCTGCAGAAACAACTGGAGTCTGCTCAATGAGCCGCCAGCCGGAATTCGCTGCAGCCGACATCGACACCACATTCAGCACGCTGTCGTCGGCAACACACTGGTGCCCGCAGATCCGTGTGCCCTGCCCCGCCCCGCAATTCGCACAAATCCTGCAGCTGTTGCACACTCACGCACCCCACCGCACCCCGGAAATCGCCTGCGCTGACCTGCACACCGCAGAACAGCTGCCGCTGAATCATGCCCAGGACTGCAGGCTGCTGCTGTGCTGCCCGATCGTCCGCCCGCTCGACATACCCCGACTTGCCGCACTCGCCGCCGCATACTCCTGCTCTGTTGTGGTGGGCCATTTTCGACATGTGGAACTGGTCGCCGCCGCCGCTCAGACTGCCACTCAGCGTATCTCCATTCTGATAGAATTAAGCATGGGCAGACAGTTGACGGGCGTCACCCCCGGACCGGATGCCTGCAACCTTGCGTCCGCAGTCCGCAGACTTCCAGAACTTCAGCTCCGCGGCATGTTTCTCAGACACCCCTGCCACGGAGCCCATGAAGCGGAATCGCAGCGCCGCTCTCTGCTGTCAGGATTGTCCATGTGCCGGCACACCCTGCAGATGCTGCAGCAGCACGCCACCGATCATGACACCACGAACCACGACAGCAGCATTGTACTGGGCCACCTGCCGGGCACTCTGCTGCCAGACTTCCATGGTGCGGCTGTCTGCAATCCGTGGCCGCACCACAACACGACTCCGGGAACTCATGAACTCTGTCCCCTCAGCCCCTCAGTCATGCCGGCACTGATTATTGCCCGACCCGCACTGGATCTGTGCGTGGCTGCCAGTTTCGCTGCAGCCGCTGCAGTCCCGGACCGTCCATGGCAGATCTCACGCCCCGCAGGTGCTGTCATTACTGACCACGTCGGCAACTACTTCACACTGCAGCTGGACGGCGCCGCGCTGGATCTGAAAATCGGCGATGAAATTGAACTGGAACCGCCGTCCCGGCCACCAATCCGGCCTTGCCACTCCTGATCGCTGCGGTGATCACCCCGCATTTTCCGAAGACCCGCAGGCGCAGTTCAGCCACCGTTCTCTGGTTCGGCCCGCAGCGGGCGTCGCAACAGCATCCAGACGGTTGGCCCCAGCACCATCGCAATTCCCGTCAGCGTGGTCAGCTCGTACGTCCGCTGCCACAGAATCGACTCAATGACCATGGCGAACGCCACCTGTGATAACGCCACCACACTGACACGTGCCGGAGCCCCTGCGGCGAAAGCCCGTGTCAGCATCAGCTGACCGACCGTCGCCCCCAGACCCACACCCAGCAACAGCCAGCCATCACTCCGCAGGCCGGACAGCACCACCGGAAATGATTGCACCCCCGGATGCACCAGCAGCACCCCCAGCAGAATCACCACCGACACGGCCGAAAAGTGCACCACAACAGCATTCGCATCAATGTGTTTCAGCCGATGCAGCCCCATCAGCGCCACCGCACTGGTCACGGAACCTGTGGCCGCCAGCAGAGTTCCCAAACCACCCTCACCCGTTGGCTTCAGCATCAGCCCCACACCCACCATCGCACAGAACACACTGATCCACACGTCACGGCCGGGAGCCCTGCCCAGCACAGGCCACGACAGCACAGCAATCCAGACGGGAAACATATTGGTCAGTGCCAGAGCATCGGCAACGTTCAGATGAGCCAGTGCAAAGAAGTTGCACAGCACGCTCAGACTGCCCGCAATGCTGCGAATCCACAGTGTTCGCGGCCTTAGAAAGACCAGTTGGGAACGAGCAGCAGCAGCCAGCGACAGCGCAATCAGCAGCGCCGTACCGGACCGCGCCAGCGCAATGATCTGCCAGTCGAATACCCGGCCGGCCGCATGCGTCAGTATGCCCATCAGCGAGAAGGCAAAGGCCCCGCCCAGCATCAGCAGATAGGGTCTCATACCCGCCCCGATCGCACGGTCGCAACGCACTCATGTGCGGCCACGGCCGCCATCGACAGGCTCACGCTACAGCTGCTCCCGGACTGCTGCAGGCTGCCGTCGCAGTCGCTGCCAAAGTGACCTCACCGGAGCCGAAAACGCGAAATAACCGAACAACACAGGCAGCGCCAGCTCACGCACTATGAATACCAGCACCAGACTGAACACAATCTGCAGAATCTGCAGTCGACCCCTCCGGCCACGCACCAGCTGATTGAAAACGTGCGCGTACTTCAGACGAGACACCATCAGCACAGCAGCGGACAGCGTCACCAGCGGGACAAGCACCACCAGCGCCGACCAGATATACTGCTCAAAAGCTGCCAAACCGTGCAGATTGCCGCCCGCACCCAGCTGCCCCTTCAGCTCATTCATCCCGATGGGCAGCGATGCCACGACGCCACCGGCAGCCGGCGATGGCAGGCCGCTGAAGAATTCGTGCGAATCCTCCTCGTCCGTCTCCACGTTGAAACGCGCCAGCCGCAGAATTGCACACACCATGAACAACACAGCAATCGCCCACAGAATTCGCGGATGAAAATGAAACGGCGCGATCGCTATCGTGTCCATCAGATGATGAGCCGGATGGGCCAGCTGCAGAAAAATAAACGCCGGTGCGACTCCAAAACTGATCGCGTCGCAGAGACTGTCCAGCTGCGCTCCAAAATCAGAGGTCTGATTCGTCAGTCGAGCCGCACTGCCGTCCAGCATATCAAACAGCATCGCCAGAAAAATCAACTGCGACGCCGTAAACAACTCGCTGCCACCAAAATGCTCAGGACCCACCTTCGCAGTAATCGTGATCGCACCAAAACCACAGGCCGCATTGCACAGCGTCAGCAGCGTGGGCAGTACCGCGAAAACCTTCTGCCGTCGAGTCCTGCGAATGGGCGCTTCCGCCACATCCGCCACGCCCCCTGTCTCAACGCCTGCAGGTTTCATTTTGACGCTTCCTGGTAACGTGCCAGTATGGAACTTCCCGCCTGCACCTTATCACCCGGACGCACCTGAATCTGCAACCCGGCCTCCTGAGGCATCACCAGCTCAGTCCGCGATCCCAGCTTGATCATCCCAAACTGCTCGCCCCGCTGCAGCGAATCACCCGGCTTCAGCCAGCACACAATCCGCCGCGCAATCGCTCCCGTGATCTGACGCACAATCATCCCGCGATACGGTGCGTGGTCTTCCTCCAGCAACACCGCCAACTGCTCGTTCTCACGAGCAGATTCGGGACGCAGCGCATTCAGATACTTACCCGGTCGATACCGCAGACCAATCACTCGCCCCGCCACCGGGGCGCGATTGATGTGCACGTTGAAGATCGAAAGAAAGATTCCGATCTTTACCGCCGGACCCCCAATATACTCATCGTGCGGCAACTGCTCGATGTCCACCACCTTGCCGTCCGCCGGAGAAATCACCAGACCCGGCTGCAGCGGAATCTGCCGACGCGGATTGCGAAAAAACCAGGCGATCAGCAGGCCCACCACACCGGCGACACCCGACACCAGCCATAGCAGCTGCTGCTGCCAGCCCGACATTCGCTGCGCCAGTACTACCGCTCCCACGCACACCAGCGCCGCTGTCAGCGTCATGACCAGCAGCTCAGCCAGACCAACTCTGGCAAACGGCAGGTGATCCCGCCACACAAACGGATCGTCTGCTGCCTCCCAGTACCAGCCACCCTGATTGCGATGAAACTTCAGGTCCCGCGGATCCAGCACCTCGTGCGGACACGGATTGAAGTCTCCTCGGCGACAGGCCGCCATTCGCTGCACATAGCCACGACAAAATGTCTTCAGCAGAACCCGTCGCACCGCGCCCCAGCGCTGCTCAAGATGAATAATCACTCCGCCGCCCGGCTGAATATCCTTCAGCTGCGGATCCATAGGCAGCAGGGCGCGACGACCAGCACCATTCCCGGCAGCCTTATCGCCGGACGCCGTCCGGTTCTCTTCGGACATCAGCATTCTTTCACAGGAATTACCCGAACTCAGCCGACCGGACAGCTTCCGGCACAGTCCCATTATCCGGGTCAGCGGGCAGATTGCAAATCGCCCGCCGCAAACCCGGACTGTTTTCGGAGCAGCGGGAGCCTGCTGCTGAAACGCTTCGCAAACGTCACTTTCAGCGAGTATTAAACGTGTTCCTCGGGTCCTCAGCCGTACGGTATTCCTCGCGATCCATCAGCGTCACCGCCAGATTCGCCATCTGCCGACCACGGAAGACCTCCAGATCCACCTGAACTCCAATATCCGACAGACTCACCAGATTGATCAGGTGATTCTCGTCCAGCACTTCCACGCCGTTGAACTTCAAAATCACATCATCCGGCTTCAACCCCGCTCGCACCGCAGGACTGTTCTTCTGGTTGTACACTCGCATGATGCGGGCACCGCGAGCCCGGCCGAGCCCCAGACGCTTTGCCGTCGTCTCATTGAAGTCATTGTCCAGCTCCACTCCCAGGTAGGCGCGACGCACCCGACCGTGCGATACCAGCTGCTCAAAGACCCGACGCACCATGTTGCTCGGTATGCTGAACCCGATCCCCTCGTTGCCACCGCCGTTCGAAGCAATCGCCGTATTGATCCCCACAACTGTGCCATACATATCAATCAGCGGACCACCACTGTTGCCAGGATTGATTGCCGCATCCGTCTGAATGAAGTCCTGATTGGTTACCGACTGATCACTGGTGAGTGACAGGTCGCGTCGCCCCTTGGCACTCACAATGCCCAGCGTCACCGACTGACTCAGGCCGAACGGACTGCCCACCGCCAGTACAAAATGGCCGATCTTGACCGTCTCACTGTCACCCCACACGGCCGAAGGCTGGCCACCGTCCGGAATCTGCAGAATCGCCAGATCGCTTTCCGAGTCACGGTAAGACCGCAGCGGATTCACCCGCGTTCCATCAGCCAGGATCACATCAACAGATGCCATCTCGGCACCCCTCACCACATGCTGATTGGTGACTACGAACAGACCGCGAACACCGGCAGATCGCATCAGCACACCGGAACCCGTCTCCTCAACCTTCCGTTCATTCTCCGCGCGAATCGCCTGAATGTGGGCCACCGACGGCAGCACCTGCTCAGACACCTTCGAGATGTGTTCACCACTCTGCATCAGCGCCATCGCGATGGATGGCGCCGTGGGGCCCCGATCACCCTCCCGCGGCACCGCGTTCAGTGGCTGCGCCAGCGGCAGCACTCCAAATTGACTCCCGATGGCCAGACCAATGGACAGCAAAGCTGCCGATCCCAGCACTGAAATACTTCCGCGCGCCATCCAGGGATACTCCCTCTGGAGATCTGTTGTTTTCGGCGCGAATCCATCCGCCTGTCTGCCGTACCTCCTGCTGCCCCGGAACCCGTCTGCGACAGGCCGGAGACCGATGGGAAAATTCATCCTGAATTCACCCACAGCCCCTTCGATATCGATCAGCGATTTCCGCAAAAGCAAGATGATTCCGGTGGATTCTGCCGAATCCACTCTCCAGCCTGCCAGTTCTGCAGACAGTCGTCAGAATCAACACGCCAGGAACTCTCGGAACCCTCACCCAAATTGCACCAGCCCGCACATTCGCGACGATGCCAAACTGCTGCACTGCAGGCCAGCCGGCCGACGCACAGACTTTCAGGAGATCTTCCGGATGCTTCCCGACAATGATCCCGACATCGGCGTCATCGGTCTTGGTCTGATGGGCACCGCCATCACTGAACGCCTGCTGCAGTTTGGCTGGAGACCCCACATCTGGAACCGCTCGCCCGAAAAAATCGGGCCACTGGCCGAGCGCGGAGCAATCCCCAGCAGCAATCCCATTGCCGACTGCCGCCGTGTCATCATCAGCCTGTACTCCAGCGAAGTCGTCGAGGACGTACTGAGACAATTCCTGCCCGCTCTGCGTCCGGAACAGATCCTGATCGACACCACCACCGGCAGCCCCGAATTCAGTGAACAGCTGGCAGCACGCCTGCAGCAGTCCGGAGCCGCTCTGCTGGATGCACCCATCTCAGGTTCCAGTGAACAAACCCGTCGCGGTGAGGCCTGCGTGATCGTCGGTGGCGAACAGGCCATCTTCCAGCAGTGTCACAGCCTGTGGCCGGTGCTCGGCAGCAGCGTGTTCCACGTTGGCAAATCCGGCAGTGCTGCCCGCATGAAGCTGGTCACCAACCTCGTGCTGGGACTCAATCGCGCCGCCCTCGCCGAAGGCCTCGTCTACGCCGCATCCCAGGGAATCTCCACCTCAGCCGCACTGGAAGTCCTCCGCGGCAGCGCTGCCTACTCCCGCCAGATGGACACGAAAGGCTCAAAAATGATCGCTGCCGACTATTCAGTGCAGGCGCGACTGTCCCAGCACCTCAAGGACGTACGACTGATCGTGGACACCGCTGCTGCCTCCGGACTGACGCTGGCACTCACCAATGCTCATCAGCAACTGCTGGAACAGGCAGAAAACCTCGGGTTCGGAGCCAGCGACAACAGCGCTGTGATTGAAGCCGTCCGCGCCCGGCAAAAAAATGCCTGATGCCACCCCCGGTCGCCCCCAGCTCCCACACCCTGGTACCTGGGAAATCCGCAGTCCCTCTGTTAAAACCGCAGTTGTTGCTGCTTTCCCATGACCGTGGTCCACACCACCTCCACTTGCCTGCCGGAGTCTTCTGTATGCTGCTTCGCACTCTGACTGCAGCACTGCTGCTGCTGCCCAATGCCGCACTGGCGCAGTCTGACTGCGCACCACCAGCCGCCCGCTGGCCGCTCCGCAATTCCCCGGCAAATGCCCTGCAGCCCTCAGCACCAGCTGTTCTGCGGGGAAAAGCCACAGTCACCGACCACGCCGACTTCCCCGGCAGCGGTTCGTGGATCGAAGTCCCCGCCAGCCACACACCAGATCTCGGCACCGCAGATTTCACCATCACCGCAAAAGTATGCTGCCCGCCAAATGACGGACCCAGCGGCGATATCATCAGCCAGTACGATCCCGCCACACGCCGCGGCTTTCACCTCACCCTGAAAACGGCCGCCGGAGTCACCTCCAGTCAGGCCTCCCTGCGGCAACTGCACTTCGGGATCGATGACAATCGGCTTTCTCCATGGCTCGATCACGGCCGCCCCGGCAACGCACTGCTCGGATTCGCCATGGCCGCTCACAACAACACACTGTTTGTCGGAACCTGTGAACCCGATGCCGGACAGGCCGGACACGTCTACCGACTGGATGCCGGTGGTCAGTGGATCGATTGCGGAGCACCCGATCAGTCCAACAGCGTCACCGCCATGGCCGAACTCGCAGATCAGTTGTATGTCGGCACTGGGAAATATCGGGTTGCCGGATCCAGCCTGCCCGAATCTCCCAACACCAGCCCCGGTGGTCGAGTCTTTCGGCGGATTGCCGATGGTCGCTGGGAAGACTGCGGACAACTTCCCGGAGTCGAAGCGATTGGCGGTCTGGCCGTGTTTCAGGGACACCTGCACGCCTCCTCACTCTACAAACCCGCCGGCTTCTTCAGACTCGAAAAGAACGGTACCTGGACCACGCTGCCCGTCCCGCAGGCCACCGCACCAGCCCCCGGAACCTCACCCGACCGCCGCGTGGAGGCCATGACGGTCTGGGAAGGAGCTCTTTACGCAGGCAGCTACGACGGCGGATCTGTCTATCGCTGGGACGGCAACTCATGGACCGACCTCGGCACACTCGGTGACAACACCCAAACCTACTCGTTCGCACAGTACGATGGACAATTGTATGTCGGCACCTGGCCCAGTGGTCGAGTTTACCGATTTGCCGGACCCAATCAGTGGGTGGACTGCGGACGGCTGGGCGAAGAGCTGGAAGTCATGGGCATGCTGGTGCACAACGGCAGACTGCTCGCCGGCACTCTGCCGCTGGCTGAGATGTACCAGTACGAGGGCACTGTCACCTGGCAAAAACTGACACAGCTGGACCGCACCCCGGATGTCAAATACCGCCGCGCGTGGACGCTGGCAGAACTGCACGGTCGCTTGTACTGCAGCACCCTGCCCTCCGGTCACATCTGGTCTGTGCAGGCCGGTGCCTCCGTGCAGCACCACGCAGCCTTCCCCGATGGCTGGCACGACATCGCTGCCGTGCGAACCGGCAGGCAGCTGCTGCTTTACATCGATGGAAAACAGGTGGCGACAGCCAGTATTCCCGCTGACAGCCCCATCGATCTGCACTCCACCGCACCACTGCGAATCGGCGCAGGAATGAACGGCAGCCTCAATGGACGGTTGCGGGATCTGCGAATCTACCAGCGAGCACTGACGGTGACTGAGCTGCAGCCAGTGCAGTGAATACGGCCGCCGAAACAAAAAAGGGCGACCGGAATCTCCCCGGTCGCCCCGATATTCAGCCCTGCCAGCAGGTCCGTCACAGCAGACTGGCATCTTCCACGTCCACAGGCTCGTCCTCAATCACCGGCAACGGTGACGTATCGTCAATATCCACAAAACCCTTCAGGTGAATTGCTCGAGTGTGATGCTGGAGCTTCTTCAGGGCCTTGCTTTCAATCTGGCGGATACGCTCGCGAGTCACCTTGAAGATGCGTCCGGTTTCTTCCAGCGTGTAACTGTAACCATCACCCAGACCATAACGCAGCTTGATGATTTCACGCTCACGGTACGTCAGGCTTTTCAGCACATGATCAATCTTGTCCCGCAGCATCTGCTTGGCAGCTGATTCAGCCGGACTGCTTTCGTGGTTGTCTTCCAGAAACTCGCCGAAGCTGCTGTCTTCACTTTCGCCGACCGGAGTATCCAGGCTGATGGGATGCTTCCAGGTCTTCATGATCCGCTCGGTTTCCTCAATGCTCATCCCCACCGCTTCAGCCAGCTCTTCATTGCTGGGCTCGCGGCCGGTCGCCTGACGGATTTCTTCCGCTTTGGCTTTCAGCATCGAGATACTCTGGAACATGTGCACCGGAATGCGGATGGTGCGAGCATGGTCGGCAACAGCTCGAGTAATTGCCTGACGAATCCACCACGTGGCGTAGGTCGAAAACTTGTAGCCCCGACGGTACTCGTACTTCTCGACACCACGCATCAGACCGGCATTGCCCTCCTGAATCAGGTCCAGGAAGCTGAGCCCTCGATTGCGATACTTCTTGGCAATCGACACCACCAGTCGCAGATTGCCACCGGACAGCTTCTGCTTGGCATCCGTCCAGCCCTGCATACGACGTCGAATTTCCCGACACCGTCGCAGAAACTGCTCCGGAGTCTCCAGGAGCAACTGCACGTATTCTTCCAGCTCGCGTTCCAGAGCCTCACGTTCCGTATCCGCCGTTCGCATGCCCCGCAGACACGCAATCTCGTCCTGCAGCTGCTCAATACGCTCACCAATCTGCAGCATTCGCTTCATCACCGGCTGCAGACGATGAGTCCTGACGCTGAGCTCTTCGCAGAGTGTGCACATCTTGCGACGACGGGTCAGAATCTGCTGACCCAGAACAGCACGTTCGCCGGAGCCTTCAGGCAGAGTTCGCCAGTGCAGAAACTCGGCCTTGTTGACTTCCATCAGGTGCCTGAGCGTTCGGAGGTTGGCCTCCATGCGGCCCTCAATCTGCTCCTTGCGAACCTCTTCAGTTTCCGATGTCCGCAGAGTCCGCTCAAATGGCAGCTCGCCACGTCGCACTTTCTCGATCGTATCAACGGCGATGTTCAGAGCAAAGTCAGACTCCAGCACGTGCCGACGCATGCGCTTGCGAGTCACTTCGATCTGCTTCGCCAGAAAAATCTCACGGTCACGAGTCAGCAGCGGGATGTTGCCCATCTGGCTGAGATACATGCGGATGGGATCACGCGACGACAAGGCAGAAGTCTCAGGACCCAGCAGCGCCCTGGCCGTACGCTCAGCCTGAGCCTGCTTCACCTCTTCTTCCACCGGCTCAGGCTCAAGCCTGATGTCCGGATCTTCAATGAAGTCCAGACCAGCCTCGTCCAGAGCCATGATCAGGCTGTCAACCATTGCCGGATCGCCCCCCTCATCAGGGAGCCACCCATGGGCCTGCTGGACGGTTACGAAGCCACGTTCCCTGCCCCTGTCAATGATCGCCTTCAGTCCGGTATTCAGACGATACACACAATTCCCCTTAAAGCAGCGTGGCCTTCCAGTTTTCAATCCTGCCGGCAGCCGAATTCGCAAATACGGCCTGTCAACACAATCGCCGACGCACAACCGATTCAACACCGGTCAGCACGACGATCACCGAAAAATGAAAAACCATGAGGCCCTGCGGCCCCTGTATTCCTGACGAGTGTCCGTGCCTCCGTGTGAGACACACGCATATCTGATCACGAGCCCGCCACCAGAGGTTCAACCACTGGCAGCTTCAACTTACGGCGAATTCAACCGCCTGCACTTCACGCTGAACAGCATACCGGCGAATTCCAAAAATCAATCCTGCACGCTGGCAAAAAAATCAGGTTCGCGGGAATCGCAGTCCGCTCGAAATCCCGGCTGATTCGCTGCTCAGAGCGGATTATTCGCTGTTCAACGCGGAACGTCAACTTTTCCAGCCACCCGCAAACCAGATTCCGCAACGTTCCCCAAAACACCCGCCACACCCGTCCCGGAAACAAAACAGGCCACACAAAACAGCTTCCCGCCGCTTCGCATGGCCCGCTTCACACTGTCGCTGATTCGCAACACTCCCCCCGCACTGACTCAGCCACTCACTGCATACTCCGCGTCCGCATCCGAGTCGATATCCGCATCCGGGTCATCGTCTCCCAGCAGGTCCCCCGACTCAAATGCTGTCATAAACGCACGCCGATGATACTCAATCTGCTCGCTCGGCGAATTGTTGCGGATCTCCGCGTCCGTCAGCACATACCGATCACCACCAGACTCCGCAAAAAACATCCGAAACCACAGCATCTGCCGAACATTCCCCTGCGGCCTCAACAGAGCAATCTCCAGACCCGCCTCATACCACTCAAACAACATTCCAAAAAAACCACTCGGGATGTACTTCACCGTCGTCAGATCCACGCCCAGCGAACGAAAACCGTCCTGCTGAATCAGCCTGTTCAGCACGTCCCGCAGCAACGCCAGATCCGCACCGTCCCAGATCTCCATGTCGTCCAGCTGCACCACCGCCGTCTGACCGTCCACCCGGCAGCTCAGCCGCTGCTTCTTTCGTGTGCTCATGAGCCTGACTCCTGAATTTCCTGGGCCGGGAAGTGCACTGCATCCACCGAATGCAGCCATCTCTCAGAACCAAAATTACCCGCCGAAATTCAGTTGAAAAGACCAGCTGCTCTCCTTCACCACAAAGAATTTCGCTCCGACGTTGCGTTTCGGAGATTGTTGATTCAGCACACCAAAAACCAGACCTGATGATGCCTTTTGGCAACGCTCCCGATGAGGGTTTTACCGCACACCACACGTCGCAGACAACAGGACTCCACACAACTCCCCTTAACGCGGACTCCCCTTTTCGCCACAATCCAACCCCCAACCCCCAACCGACGGACCACGGACCACGGACCACGGACCACGGACCACGGACCACGGACCACGGACCAGACTCATGCAGCTACCACCCCCCGCAAAGGAAAACGCCATGTCCTGGAAACAGCTGTTTTTGCTGATTCTGACCATCTGGACAGCAGAAATCTTCACCCGGCTGCTGTTCGATGCCCTCGTCACGCCACGCATGGAATACATGACCTACTATCTGGAAACCGACAAGGACGACGATTTCCGCGGCAGCAATATCGTGCACGACGTCGGAGCCCGCGGGTGGCAGCTGGTCAGTGCCGTGCCCAACCCGAAAAACTCCGATGAAATGATCCTGTTTTTCCAGCGGCGAGTCCTCTACTGAACGACTCAGCCCGACACCACGGCCCGCTGCGGCCCCCCCAGCAGCTTGTCCACATCATTGCTGACAATCACGCCGTAATTCACCGCCCCCAGCCAGCCGGACATGATGATTCCCACACTGCCGGCATGATACAGCCCGTGCACCTGCTGCGGCAGATCACGACTGACCTGCAAACCCTCAAACTTCGTCCCGAACGACGCACCGGCGGGATGGCGAGTGTACCGCTGGAACGTCAGCGGTGTCGCCGCCTCCACATGATCCAGCACCTGCCGCACGTTCGGCACATACTGCTGCAGACAATCCAGAGTTGTCTCAATCAAATCCCGCTTCGCCTGCTCATAATCTTCCTCCGACAGACTCGCCCAGTCCTCGTACCGCGCATTCGTGGAACTGACGATCAGCCAGCGATCGCTGCCGGGACGAGTCTCCGGGTAGTAGAAGCTGAAAGTGCGACTGCTGACGTCCCGACTGAGCATCGCATCAATATCAAATCCACGATGCTCGGAATGAAACAGCAGGTCCCCGCAGCCCGGATCAAACCCCTCGCCCGGACGCAGCGCCATGTACACCTGACACGAACTGTTGTTCAGCCGCACGCCCCGCGCAGAATCCACAAACTGCCGATCAAAATGCTGCTCGCCAGCCAGCTCCAGAATCGTACTGCGAATGCTGGCATTCGAAACGACCGCCCGACAGCCAATCCGCCGCCCATTCACATGCACCGCCTGCACGCGACGATCCGGACTGACCTCAATCCGCTCCACCAGACAGCGAATTCGCAGATCCACCCCGTTCTTCAGCAGTTCGTCCTTCATGCGAGTCACAAGGGAGTCCGTGCCGCCCTGAAACGTGTACACACCCTTCTGCATGAAGTTGGAAAACACGATCCCGTAAGTGATCGCCGGGTCCTCCAGAGTCGATCCGTTGGCGTACGTAATCGGCTCCATCAGCATCCGCACCACGTCATCCCGACCCGGAAAAAACTGCTCAAACAGCTGCCGCGTCGTTCGCGACTGCTCGTCGTAAAAGTTCATCCCCCGAGCCGTGTCGAAAAACTGCTGCACCGTCTCAGGCAAAACTCCAAAACGCTCAATCAGCAACCGCGTAAAATCCTCCCGGTTGAATGTCGTGCGAATCGAAAACTGAGGATTCTCGAACCGAATTCCCTTCAACTGCACAATCGAATCAGCAATGTCCTGCGACCAGTATTTGCGGCAGCTCTTGATCATCCCGTACGGGAATCCGTGCAGGGAAATATCAAAAATATGGCCCCGCGAACGCTTGAACCACGTCGCCATGCCACCCAGCTGGTAATGGTGCTCCAGCAGCAGCACACTGTACCCCTGACGCGCCAGAATATTGGCAGACGTCAGACCGGCCAGCCCGCTGCCAATCACGATCACGTCGTAAAAATCCCGCGCACCCTTCAGAAAATCGCGAGCCATGCAGTTTCCGCGTCTTTCGGCTGTCTCTGAACAGGACAATACTGCCGAACAGCCGCTGCGGCCGCCCGGAATTCACCCCGCCCCCCTTCCTACCCATTCACTCCCGCAATCTCAAGCCGATCCGACCGCACTAACCAGTCTTTACCCGATTTGAAATCCTGTAATAGAATGCCGAGTCAGCAGTCGGAATTTGTCCGGCATCCCCACAACAGATTTCGGTGAACCATGATGAAACTCATCACCCGCCTCACTTCCACTCTCGCACTGCTCATCTGCTGCTCCAGCTACACCAGCGCCCAGACGCCCCAGGATTCCCGGATTACCATCCAGCACCCCGGTTTCCAGGTGCTCAAGAAAGATCTCAAGTCCCTGCTGGACCTGGGAACTCCCGCTGAACAGAAGCAGTGGTCGAATATCGAAGATTTCATTGACACTTTCGTCGCCGGAATCGACGGCAGCCGACCGTTCCAGGTCCAGCTGCTCGCCGGTATGACTCCCTCCGGATACCTCACCGCACTGCCGCTCGATGGAGGCTTCCAGACCTTCCGCGACAATGTTGAAGGACTGGGCTACGAACTGAAACGCGACGCCAAAGACACCTCGCTCTACCAGTTCAACATGATCATCGATTCCGAACAGGAATCCACGCCCGGCGCTGAAGCCGTGGAAGACGTGGGCTGGATGCGAGTCCTCTCGGATGCTGAATACCTTGTGCTCGCCATGTCCTCCAGCCGCAGCAGCCTGCCACGACTGAAAGAACTGACACTCGCCGCCAAACCCGGCGATTTCGCCGCGGGCACCGCAGCGGTCATGCAGCTCACAAACCCGGATGCCACCGAAGCCGGACAAAAGCACCGTCGCACCATCTTCGCCGGAAACCGCAAGGCCACCATGGACGCCCTGCAAAAACGACCCGAAGAAACTGCCACCCGCTTCGAAATGCGCAAACTGTCCAGCAATCTGATGCTGGATGAAGTGGAACGAGCCGCAGCCGAATCGCAGGATCTGAAAATCTCCATGCAGATGGACCACACCACTGCCGCAGCTCCCAGCCTGAACGTTGCCGGTGACCTCGTCGCCATTCCCGGTACCGCACTGGCCACCGCACTGCAGCAGTTCAACTCAAGACCCGATGCCTTCGCCGGTATCGCCCGACTTCCCGGCTCAGCCCTGTCACTTCGCATCAATCACCCGGTCGACGACATGCGCAAGGCCGGTATGGTCTCCTTCCTCAACCTCATTCGCGACGAAATCTCAGCCAAACTGAAAAATGGCAGTCAGCGACCAGCCTCCGAAAAGGAAGCCATCGACAAAGTCGTCACCGACATCATCACGCACCTGCGCTCCGGAATCGAATCCGGCTGGATGAACGTCTTCGTCGAATCCGTTCCCGACGGCAAGGGCGGCTTCACCAGCATTGGCGCCTACAATGCCGACAACGCCGCCTCACTGACCGAAATCCTGCCACGCATGAAGGACATGCACCCCGGCACTCAGGTCGAACTCAATGTCGACAAAGTCGGTGATTACGCGATTCATCGAGTACAACTGGGTGAAGGTCTGCTGGACGTCTTCGATCGGCTGTTCGGAGTCCGTCGCGACACCTTTGTTGCCGTTGGCAAGGACTACGTCTGGCTGTCCTCCGGTGACAATGCCCTCGAATCCCTGAAAAAGTCCCTCGCCGCACTCGCACCACCAGCAGCCACTCCCGCCGCCGTGCATCTGGAAATCACCATGCTGCCGTGGGCCCGCCAGATGAACGACTTCTACAGCAAACAGACCCCGCCAAAGGAACGCGAAGCCCTGTCCGCCTGGAAAGCCGCCGAACGCAGTCGCGCTCGCGGACTGGAAGCCTTCGAAAAAGGCAGTGACTCAATCGTTGTCGATGTCAAAGCCGAAGCCGGTCACCTGCTGACCTCCGTCAGACTCGACACCGGTATCCTGCGGTTCATCGGCAAGGAAATGGCCGC
>VFQT010000663.1_pt1 | contig 48172 bp, 46 predicted proteins | sample 3512381 | NCBI WGS metagenome assembly VFQT01 (sample SAMN10412376, study PRJNA504923) | tailings metagenome | isolation source: Relicate 2 Philex TSF3 active mining site | place: Philippines: Tuba, Benguet | collected 2017-08-29 | reverse complement strand
GAACAATTAAGAGCAGATTTGCTCGCGGGAGGCCTAAAGATTTGACGTTAACTCATCATGAGTTTTCGGTGCCAGAAAAATTAGCGCCGGAAACTCTACGCGTCGTTGCCTTAGGTGGCATTGGCGAAATTGGACGCAACATGACAGTGTTGCAAATGGAACAAGATATTTTAATTGTCGACATTGGAGTACTTTTTCCAGAAGAAAATCAACCGGGCGTTGATTTGATTTTGCCTGACTTCGAATACTTAAGGGATAAATTAAATAAAGTTAAAGCAATTGTTTTAACTCACGCACACGAAGACCATATTGGTGGAATTCCTTATTTCTTAAGAGAAGCACCACAAGTTCCTATATATGGATCGAAATTAACACTTGCATTTCTTGCAGAAAAATTAAAAGAGCATCGAATTAAGGCTGATTTACGTCAAGTCAAAGAAGGCGATGTTGAAAACATTGGAGAATTTGAAGTTACTTTTATAGCAGTAAACCATTCCATACCAGATGCTTTAGCTTTATCAGTTAAAACAAAAGCTGGAATTCTTATTCACACAGGTGATTTCAAAATGGATCAATTGCCACTTGATGGCAGAATCACCGATTTAAATGCATTTGCCAAGTTAGGAAATCAAGGTGTTGATCTTGCTTTAGTTGATTCAACAAATGCTGAAATCCCAGGATTTATTGCGCAAGAAAAAGATTTAGCACCAGTTATTGAATCAATTGTTTCAAGAGCTCCGAGAAGAGTTATCGTGGCAAGTTTTGCATCCCATGTTCATCGAGTTCAACAAATTATTGATGCTGCACATTCAAATAATAGAAAGATTATCTTTGTAGGTAGATCAATGATAAAAAATATGGGGATTGCCAGGGATTTAGGTTATTTAAAAATTCCCGCAAATGCAACTATCGAATTAGATGAAATAGATCAATATGGTGATGATGAGATAGTTCTAATCACCACGGGTTCCCAAGGTGAACCAATGTCAGCACTTTCAAGAATGGCAGGGTTAGATCACAAAATAAGAATTAGCGAAGGCGACACCGTTATTTTGGCATCTTCTTTAATTCCAGGAAATGAGAATTCTGTTAATAAAGTAATAAATGGATTAACTAAACAAGGCGCAAATGTAGTTCATTCTGGAAACGCAAAAGTACATGTGTCTGGCCATGCCGCAAGTGGTGAATTACTTTATTTTTACAACATTTTAAAACCTAGAAATGTAATGCCTATTCATGGCGAACCTAGACATTTAGCTGCTAATGCCGCTCTAGCAATAAAAACAGGTGTTAAAAAAGAAAATGTAGTTATTACATCAGATGGAGTAGTAGTTGATTTACATAATCGAAAAGCAAAAATAGCTGGCGCTGTTCCGTGCGGATTTGTCTTTGTTGATGGTTCAAGTGTGGGTGGAGTTGCAGAGGATTCATTGAAAGATAGAAAAATTTTAGGAGAAGAAGGATTTATTTCAGTTGTAGTTGTAGTTGATTCTGTTGAAAATAAAGTTGTGGCTGGTCCTGAAATCCATGCTAGAGGTTTTTCTGAAAACGATACAGTTTTTGATGATGTTATTCCGTTAATTAAAACTAACTTAGAGCAAGCAATGAATGATAATGTTTATGACATTAATCAACTTCAAAAAGTTGTTCGAAGAACTACCGGAAAATGGGTAAGTGATCAACACAGAAGAAGACCAATGATTATCCCTGTTGTAGTTGAAGCCTAAAAGGAGAAACCAATGAGTGAAGAAAAAGTAAAAGTAACTGTTAAGCCAAATGGTTCGATTCGAATAGAAGGTAATTTTGAACTTAATTACACAAAGGCCGGAGCAACAGAAGTAACAACCGAACAAATTGAAGGATCAAAGTCTTTATGTCGCTGTGGTCATTCCAAGGAAAAACCTTTTTGTGATGGTGCTCATCGAGAAGCAGGTTTTCAAGGTTAATTTGGTGTCTAAGTGACGACACGCACTAAAAGTAACTTCTGATACGCAAGTTTCTAGTGTTTCTCGAGGGTAACCTCTATTTATGGCTACAAGTACGCCGGCTCGTTCGCGTGCCCAAAATAAAAAATCTAGAAGTTCAAAAGCTTCTAGCGGATTAGTTCTATTAATTGGTCGACTACTTTCATTAATTGCACTTGCCTGGAATGTTTTGGCAAAAGTTTTTGGAGCATTAATCAGAGCTGTTGGACATGGCGCTTCGGAAATTGATCCGAAACAAAGAAGAGATGGACTTGGACTAGTTTTACTTGCTTTATCAATTATTGTTGCCGCTCAAAGCTGGTTTGGAACTCAAACTGTAATTACCAATTATTCAAAATTAATTATTGGCGGCTTCCTTGGCGCTTTAACTATTTTCTTGCCTGTCTTTTTAGTTTATGGAGCCTGGCAAACTTTTAGAAATCCTGCAAAAAAAGGAGATGGACCAAGAATTGCAATTGGTGTTTCAACAGTATTAATCAGCGTTGCAGGATTGTGGCATTTATTTAAAGGATTACCAACTCCAGGTGATGGAGTTGAAGCAATGCAATCGGGCGCAGGTTGGCTGGGTTGGTTGATTGCAACCCCACTAGCTGGTTTAACTAATGGACTAATTGCCGCATTGCTTCTATTGCTGTTTGGATTTTTTGGCCTCTTAATTACTACAAAAACACCTGTCACTGCAGTTGGGCAAAAGATTAAATTAATCTTTTCTAGTTTATTTAAGAAACGAAATAAAGAAGACACGGATGATTTAGAACAAGAACTCGATGCCTTTACAGCTACAGATTATGACGAAGATTTAATTGAAGAAGACATTATTGATCAAGAATTTGAAGAAGAGCCAGTTAAAAAAGGAAATGTTTTAACTCGCTGGTTGAGCAAATGGCAATCCAAAGATATAGCAGAGGATTTGGAGGAATTAGTTGATGACGAGCCATTTGCTGCATCTCCTGTTATTCAAGAAAATCAGATAGTCGAGGATTTAGATTCAACGCAACCAATTGCGGTTTTAACCGAAATTGATTCAACTCAACCTATACAAAAAATTAGTTCAGAAAATCAGGCACAAGCAAAAACGTTGTCAAAACCTGTTGTTAAACAAATGTCATTTAAAGCAGACAAAACCTATAAATTGCCACCTGCTTCAAGTTTAAAACCAGGACCTGCACCTAAATTAAAAAGTAAAGTTAATGACGGGGTTGTTGATTCTTTAACAAAAGTGTTTTCCCAATTTGATATTGATGCCACAGTTACTGGTTTTTCAAGGGGACCAACAGTAACAAGGTATGAAGTAGAGCTTGGGCCAGCCGTAAAAGTGGAAAGAGTTACTGCATTAAGTAAAAATATTGCCTACGCTGTTGCAAGCGCTGACGTAAGAATTCTTTCTCCCATTCCAGGTAAATCAGCAATTGGTGTAGAAATACCGAATTCGGATAGAGAATTAGTTGCATTATCTGATTTGCTTAATTCAAATGTTGCCCATGATGAAAAACATCCCCTAGTAGTTGGTTTAGGAAAAGATGTTGAAGGTTTAGTGATTTGTGCAAATTTAGCAAAAATGCCACACATATTAATTGCGGGTGCTACTGGTGCCGGTAAATCATCTTGCATTAATTCTTTAGTCACTTCAATTTTGATGCGCTCAACTCCAAATGAAGTAAGAATGATTTTGATTGATCCAAAGCGTGTGGAATTAGCAGCCTATGCAGGTGTTCCACATTTAATAACTCCAATAGTTACTAACCCTAAAAAAGCTGCGGAAGTTTTGCAATGGGTTGTAAAAGAAATGGAAGTTAGATATGACGCTTTGCATGCTCATGGCTTTAGACATATTGATGATTACAACAAAGCAGTAAAAGCTGGCAAAGTAAATCCAATTGGTGATAAAGATTACGTCGATCCATATCCATACTTATTAGTAGTAGTTGATGAGTTAGCAGATTTGATGATGGTTGCACCAAGAGATGTTGAAGATGCAGTTGTAAGAATTACTCAATTAGCACGTGCTGCAGGAATTCATTTAGTAATTGCGACACAAAGACCAAGTGTTGATGTTGTTACCGGATTAATAAAAGCAAATGTGCCAAGTCGTTTAGCATTTGCAACAGCTAGTTTGGCTGACTCAAGAGTTATTTTGGATCAAGCAGGAGCAGAAAAATTAGTTGGTCAAGGAGATGGATTGTTCTTACCAATGGGAGCATCCAAGCCAACCAGAATTCAAGGTGCATTTGTTTCTGAAAGTGAAATTAGATCAATAGTTTCTCACTGGACAAGTCAAGGAGAACCTGAATATAGAGACGATGTCTTACAAGTTCAACAAATGAAATCAAATGTAGAAAATGATATCGGTGATGATCTTGATTTATTGCTTGCTGCAACTGAATTAGTTGTTTCAACACAGTTAGGTTCAACATCTATGTTGCAAAGAAAATTAAGAGTGGGATTTGCAAAAGCTGGAAGATTAATTGATTTAATGGAGGATCGCGGAATTGTGGGACCAAACGAAGGGTCTAGGGCCCGTGAGGTTTTGATAAAACCTGAACTTTTAGTCCAAACCTTGGCTGCATTACGAGGCGAAGTCGCTAGTTAAAAGGCTCAATTTACAAACCCAAGCCGCGCGCAGTATCCTTAAAAGGTAACTTAATTAGTATTTATTTTCAATATTAAACTTTAAATTAAATAAATATTATTTTGATTATTAAAAAAAAGAAGGTGATTAAATGCAAGATTCAATTGGAAAACGTTTACGCAATGCGCGTGAAAGTAAAGGTTTATCACTTTCTGAAGTTTCAACAAAAATAAGAGTCAGAGAATCAATTTTAAAACTTATTGAGAATAATGAATTCGAAAAAGTTGGTGCAGATGTTTATGTTCGTGGCCATATTCGTTCAATGGCAAATTTTTTAGGATTAGATTCGAATGAATTAATGTCGCTTTATCCAAACAATGTTGATGATAACTCTGACCCGGATATTCCGGTAGATAAAATTGAAACTCAGTCATTAGAGACAAATTTGAGTAATGCTGCATCATTGGAATTAAGTGGAGGTTTGTTTAATCCAGTTGAAAAATTTAAAACAAAATCTGGCACTAACTGGTCTGTTGTTATGGCAGGTGCTTTAGCTTTAATAACTTTAATTTCGATTGGATCAGTAATTGTTTCAACTCTTAATTCACCAACTTCTGAACCAGTGGCAGAAGAAACTGTAATAACTCCAACACCAGCAGTCACAACAAATAAATCTGAGAATGAAAATTTAACTGCTGCAGTTCCAAATCCAGGGGTCGATGTTTTAATTCAAGCTGTTGGAGCGTCAAGTTGGGTAAGAGTTACTGACATTAATGATGTTGAGTTATTTGAAGGAATCATTAGAGATGGTCAAGAACAACGAGTTGGAAGTGTAGAGGGTGTAAAACTTCTACTTGGAAATGCTGGAGCGTTAAATTTAACAGTTAATGGTCAAGTGCTTGGAAAAGCAGGCGGCAATGGAGAAGTAGTCAGAGTGGAATTTGGTCCTGAGGGTCCAGTTCAATAAAAAATTTCAAAATAAATCAATTGCTAAAATAAAACTAACAATTTAGTTAGGGTTTCATGTCCACAAAAGTCGCAATCATAACTTTGGGTTGCGCTCGTAACGAAGTTGATAGTGAAGAAATAGCTGCCAAACTTTCGAGTGCAGGAATTGATTTAGTTCAAGAACCAAGTCAAGCTGATGCAGTCTTTGTTAATACATGTGGTTTTATCGAAACTGCAAAAAAAGATAGTATCGACACTCTTTTAGCTGCTAATGACTTAAAAAAAGATTCAAATGTTAAAGCAGTAGTGGCACTAGGTTGCATGGCTGAAAGATACGGCGAAGAGTTAGAAAAATCTCTGCCAGAAGCAGATGCAATTTTAGGATTTGATGATTATGAAGTAATTGCTCAAAAATTAAATCAAATTCTAAAAGGAGATAAACCAAAGCCTCCAGTTGCACAAGATCGAAGATTGTTACTGCCTATTTCTCCCTCTCAAAGAGTTCAAAATGTTGAGAAAAAATTCAAACGTTTTAGATTAGATGACAAATTTGTTGCACCGTTGAAATTGGCATCTGGTTGTGATCGACGTTGTACTTTTTGTGCAATACCAAGGTTTAGAGGTGCATACTTATCTAGAAAACCTGCTGAAATATTAGAAGAAGCTATTTGGCTTGCAAGCGAAGGAGTGAAAGAGCTATTTCTAGTAAGTGAAAACACCACAAGTTTTGGTAAAGATTTGGGAGATATTCGTTTATTGGAGACCCTACTTCCTGAAATAGCTAAAATTTCAGATATTTCTTGGATAAGGCTTTCTTATTTGCAACCTGCAGAAATTCGCAGCACCTTGATTGAAAGTATCTTAAAAACTCCTAAAGTTGTGCCTTATTTTGATATTTCTTTTCAGCACGCACATCCAGACGTTTTACGAAGAATGAAAAGATTTGGTAGCACAAAAGAGTTCCTTAAATTGATTGAAAACATTAGAAAAATTAATCCAGATGCAGGAATAAGGAGTAATTTTATTGTTGGGTTTCCAGGTGAAACAAAAGCAGAATATGAGGAAATAAAAGTATTTCTTGAACAAGCGCAATTGGATGCCATAGGAATTTTTGGTTATTCTCCAGAAGATGGCACGGAGGCCATAAATTTCAAAGATCAAATTGATGAGCAGTTAATTAATGAAAGAGTTCAAGAATTAAATGACATTGCTCAAGATTTGATGAGTCAAAAAGCAAATTCCCGCGTAGGAACTACTTCACAATTTCTAGTGGAATCAAAGGAAGATGGGGAAATTATTGGAAGAATTATGCAGCAAGGACCAGAAACAGATGGAATCAGTTACATATCAGATAAAAATCTTGAATTAGGCGATATCTTTGAAGTAGACATTATTGGAAGTAGCGGTGCAGATTTAGAGGTGAAGAAAAAATAGAAAAGAAAGTTATTAAACCTGCTGTTCCAGATCGAGTCGCAGATCCAATTTCAACAGCAAGTAATTTAAATTTACCTAATTTTTTAACATTCCTAAGAATTCTTTTTGTTCCAGTACTAGCTTGGCTGCTATTTAAGGAAAATGCAGAAACTGATTTTATGCGATTAATTTCAGCCATAGTCTTTATTGTTGCCGGATTAACTGATATTGCAGATGGAATTATTGCAAGAAAATATAAATTAATAACAAATTTTGGAAAAATTTTTGATCCCATAGCTGACAAAGCTTTAATTGGAGTTGCCTTAATTGGTTTATCAACCTTAGGCTTATTGGACTGGTGGATTACTTGGGTTATTTTATTTAGGGAACTTTTCGTAACTTTTTTAAGATTTTGGGTGATAAATAAGGGAGTTATTCCTGCCAGTCGTGGTGGAAAACTTAAGACCATAATGCAAATAGTGGCAATTAGCGCATACCTTTTACCTTTACCAAATAGTTTTTCAATCCTGGCAGAAGTTTTGATGTATATTGCAGTATTTTTAACTATTGTTACAGCGATTGATTACATTTTAAAAGCAATTATGACTGATAGAAATTAAATTGAATAATTTAGCAATCCAAGTCATTAAAAAATTAACTGAAAAGAATTTAAGTATTGCTGTAGCTGAATCTTTAACGGCGGGATTAGTTAGTTCAAAGCTTGCAGAAATTGAAGGGGCTTCAAAGGTTTTAAAAGGTTCAATTGTTGCCTATCAAAATCAAGTCAAAGAAGAAGTGTTAAAAATTGATCTAAAAGTTATATCCCAGTACACAAGTGTCTCCCCAGAAGTCGCTCTTCTCATGGCAGAAAATGTTAGAAAATTATTGAAATCAAGTATTGGTGTTTCTACCACGGGAGTTGCCGGTCCAGGGCTTGTTGGTGATAAAAAAGTTGGCACAGTATTTGTGGCTTTAGCAGGGGAACAACACAACATATGCCTTGAGTTAAATCTGACAGGCAATCGACAAGAGATTAGAGAACAGACTTGTGACAAAGTTTTTGAACTAATACTGGAAAAGCTTGTGTAAGAAAAGTGGAAATGCCTAACCTGGGATAGAATTATCAAATGATCGTTTTAAGAAAAGTAATGGGTGACCAGTTACGCAAACAACGTCAAACCCAGAAAAGATCCTTACGTGATATTTCTAAAAATGCCAAAGTATCTCTTGGGTATTTAAGTGAAGTTGAGCGAGGTCAAAAAGAAGCTTCGTCTGAGTTATTAGGCGCCATTTGTGGTGCTCTAAATATTTCCTTAAGTAAGTTCATGTTTGAAGTTACTAAAGCTGTTGCCGAGATCGAGCAAAATCCACAAGGGGTAACAGTATTGCCAATCAGCAAAAAATCAGATTCAGCTGCTGCGTAGTTTTTTATTTAAAACATTTGTTAATCTAACTCGGTTATATCTTTGAATTATTAAACAGGGAAAGTTCACCACGTGGGCAAAAACTATATTAAAAATAACTGCCCAGAGTGGATTAAATAAAATCGTCAAAATCCAACCTGCAGTCATCAACCAGTGAGCTATTTCGGCTCGTCTAGTTTCTCTAATGAACAACTTTAACTGATTTAATTCACCTTGAGCTACACTTCTTTTTTGAAATCCTTTTCGAAAAAATCCCCCTAGTTCAGGCATTTTGTCTTTCCATCTATCGATAAATAAATATTTCCTATACCATTGTGGTTTTTTTTCAAAAGACCATAAATTAGTAAAAATGTAATCCTTATTTAAGAATTTTTCAGGGAGTAGACTTGCTAAATATCCAATCAAAAAAAACCAAAATATCCATACCCCCAAGTTCAAAATTAAGAATTTAAAAGATTGCATTACTTTAACCCTTTTTTAGCATCTAGGACTCTTTCTTTCCAAATTACTTTTCCTTGCCAAGTCTTAACAACTGAATAAAAAAATATAATCAGAAAGTAAAGAATCATTAAAGGATAAAGCAGTAAATAAAAATTAAAATTACCCAGTTTTCTGATAAACCACCAAAATTGCAAGCCAAAACCAATTGTTAACACATATTGATATAAGGAAGGTGCTTGATTGGTAAATGGCCACGCCAGAAAAGCAAAAGGTAATTCCCAAGCAGCTGCAACCAGTCCACTAAACCACGCAAATAAAAGAATCCATTTAAGTGTTGGGATTCCGGTTGATCCTGCCGCCATATTTTTAGTGAAACCTTGAGAAAGTGATTTCCATCCATTTGGATACATTTGAAAACTTATATCTTTGTCACCAATAAAAGTGTGAACGTTTAAGTTATGTTTTTGAAACTCTAAGCCTAAAGCACGATCTTCTAAAAGTTGAGATTTTACTTTTTCAAATCCACCTATTTTATTTAAATCAGTTTTTGACATCATCATTACTGGACCAAAAACAAGTCCATTTCTTTCTCCCAGTCTTGCACCAATGCTGCCAATTAAATTAAACACAGAAGCAAATCTCTCGTATAAAAAAGTCATTTTGTGAAAAGGTTGAACAGACACTAAACCATGATGTGTTTCGTAGGCCATATTAAGTCTTCCCAAAGCATTTTTTTCTAAAATTGTGTCAGCATCAAGAAAAACTAATTTTTCATTTCTTGCAATATCGCTACCTTGTTTTAATGCAAATGCTTTACCAGTCCAATCTTGGGGTAATTCTTTTGAGTTAATTATTTTCACCAGGTATTTTGAAGCTATTTCTACTGTTCGATCACTTGAATGATCATCGACGATTATGACCTCATCAGGTTTGAGATTTGAAGTTGATAGGGAATCCAAAAGTTTAGGTAATAATTTTTCTTCGTTTCGGGCAGGAATAATCACGCTTAACTTAGATTGACTAATTTCTTTAGGAAGTGCTGCGAGTTTTGGCTGGATAAACCAACCTAAACACCAACGCAAAAAAAGCGTGAAACCATAGAAATCCATAAGTGTCTATAGTCTGGCAGTTCTTGCTAAGTTTAAATTCTTATGTGGGTGACCGAGTTACGTAGACGATTAAAGGTTCATTTCGGTGAGGATTATGCCGCATCTTGGGCAAAAGATTTTGTGCTTCCCGAGCTAGGGGGAATCAGCGTTGACGAGGCTCTTCGGTTAGGTTTTGACGCTCAAACCATTTGGAAAGCTGTTTCGGCAAATCAGGGAATTGATTCATCTTTCGAATAAGCGGCGTGTCTGATATGATTCGAACACCTGTTCGAGTAATGTGCACAGGTAAGAGATGTCCCCAGCCTCAAAAAGGTCCAGGACAAATGTCAGTGCTTGAACCTATCTTGGTTTAAGTAACGGATAAAACTAGGACCAATAGAAAGGGTCAAAATGGCAGCAGCGGCAAATGACCGCGACAAGGCTTTAGAAGCAGCCCTGTCACAAATCGATCGTCAATTTGGACGTGGTTCAGTCATGCGTCTAGGACAAGAAGATCGTCCACCAGCAGAAGTAATACCTACTGGTTCAATCTCATTAGATATCGCACTTGGAATTGGTGGTCTACCAAGAGGTCGTGTTGTTGAAATTTATGGACCAGAATCAAGTGGTAAAACAACTGTGGCATTGCATGCAATTGCAAATGCACAAAGAGCTGGTGGCATCGCAGCATTTATCGATGCAGAACATGCTCTTGATCCAGAATACGCACAAAAACTTGGTGTAGATATAGATGCACTTTTAGTAAGTCAACCTGACACTGGTGAACAAGCACTCGAAATTGCTGACATGTTGGTTAGATCAGGTGCACTTTCATTAATCGTGGTTGATTCAGTTGCAGCACTTGTGCCAAGAGCTGAAATTGAAGGTGAAATGGGCGATAGCCACATGGGTCTTCAAGCAAGATTAATGAGTCAAGCTTTAAGAAAAATGACAAGTGCATTAGCTAATTCCAATACCACAGCAATTTTTATTAACCAATTGAGAGAAAAAATTGGTGTGATGTTTGGTTCACCTGAAACAACTACTGGTGGAAAAGCTTTGAAATTTTATTCCTCAGTTCGACTAGATGTTAGAAGAATTGAAACTTTGAAAGATGGTACTGATGCTGTAGGAAACAGAACCAGAGTCAAAGTTGTTAAAAATAAAATGGCTCCACCATTTAAACAAGCAGAATTTGACATCATTTTCGGTGAAGGTATTTCTCGTGAAGGAAGCCTTATCGATATGGGAGTTGAACATGACATTGTTAAAAAGAGTGGCTCATGGTTTACCTACGAAGGCGATCAATTAGGCCAAGGTAAAGAAAACGCTAGAGCTTTCTTAAGGGATAACCCAGATTTAGCAAATGAAATTGAACGCAAAATCAAGGAAGTCTTTTCGCTAAGCGCTAAAGCTGAATCTGCTGATGCAGATGTAGTACCAATTGCTGCTAGCGAGTAAATGGGAGAAGTAGTACATCTTCAACAGACCGGTGTGACAAAAAAAACACACCGGTCTAAAAAACTTAAATCAGAAAATACAGTTAGTGTTCTACCGATAGCGGAACAAATCCCAGAAGAAATTGATCAAAATCAAATTGCAAAACAAGTTCTTTTAAGAAGGTTATCTAACGCTCCTAGAACTCGTAAGGAATTAGCACAGGATTTAAAAAAGAAAAAAATTGATGAAAATATTGCTCAATTAGCTTTAGATAGATTTGAAGAATTAGGTCTAATAAATGATGAAATCTTGGCGGAAAATTTTGTCACAAACACTCACGAAAGACGAAAACTCGGTAGAAAAGCACTAAAACAACAACTCAGAACCAAAGGCGTCTCAGAAGATATAGCTAATAAGGCGATATCGCAAATAACTGAAAAAGATGAATTTAATGCCGCTCTAATTTTGGCTTTAAAAAAAATTAGATCCATTCAACATGATGATCCTCAAACCCAAATCAGAAAAATTGTTGGACTATTAGCCAGAAAAGGCTACGCTGCTAATTTGAGTTTTCAAGTCGCTAAAGAAGTAATAAATGATTTTCCAGAAGGTTTGACGCAAGAAATATAACCAAATCAGACATTTTTTTGTCAGTGGTTTGTTTTAAATTAGAAGTTAAGTTAGTTTAAAAAGGGGAAAATATGAAAAAGATCTTTTTTGTTAATTTGTTTATAGTCTTATCTTTTATTCAAATACCGCCAGCCAATGCTGAATGTTTAGCTTGGAATGATCACGGTAACTGTATTCAAGAAGAAGTTGCGCCAAGTGATGATGCTCAATGGCAGGCTATACGACAAGAATTTGAAAATGATCCACAGTATGGATCTGTGAGATATCAAGTTGATTCCAACGTTTATACCTATTCACCAGAACAAAGAAAACTATTACTAGATCAATGGGCTACAAATACATTGCGCCAAAGAGCAAACGATGCAGCCAGAGATCAAGTTGAACAGCAAGTAATTGCTCAAGCACAGGCAAATCCAGGCCAAGAAGTTTGTGGAACTTGGAGTTCAGGTAATCAAAGTGGAGGAATTTGTACGACAGTTCCGATTGCTGCAAAAAAAATAGATGATAGCCAAGCTCAGCAAAAAATTGCTGAAATAAGGGCGCAATTAGAAAAAGATCCACAGTATCAAGTGTTGAGATATGGAATAGGTAATCAAACTTTTGATTATTCAAGTTCTGAAAGAGCAGCTTTATTAGATCAATGGGCAATCAATATGGCTGGAAATGAATTAGCAAAAATTGCAGCGAGTAGAAAAGCTGAAAAAAATCCAGGATCTAGAGTTTGTAGTCAATGGAATATTGCTGGGCAAAACGGAGAAGTTTGCGACTATGTGCCCGTAGCTTTAACCAGTAAGAAAATTCTCGAAAATATTAATTTTCAAATTGCTGAATTAGAAATTGGAGAAGCCCAGAGTAAAAAAATAAACAAATATGTAAAACTAGTTGACGCCAAAGTTCCAGATGAAACTTCAGCCAAATCAATCAAACTGCCGAAAGCGCCAAAAGGGATTGCCCAAAGTGTTGCTGTAGCAAATCCTGATGATTGTTCAATTAAAGGGCGCAAAGTAAACCTAAAAAAAGGTGAAATGTGCGAGATAAATATAACTTTGACTATTAGTGAAGAAACAAATCTAAATTTTAGTCAAACAATCACTAGGACTTGAAATTTAAACTTTTTGACTCGTTAGACTAATTTTCTGATGAATCAAAAACAATTCAAATTCGGGGTAAATGCTGAGCTAGGAAATAATTTTTTAGGTAGAGCAGGAACCATCTTCACTCCTCACGGTGAAATACCAACACCAGCTTTTATTCCTGTTGGAACGAAAGCAACCGTTAAATCGGTGTTGCCTGAAAGTATGGATTCTTTAGGTGCCAAAGCTTTGTTGGCTAATGCTTACCATCTTTACTTACAACCTGGACCAGGAATTATTGATCAAGCAGGTGGTTTAAGCAAATTTATGAATTGGGATGGTCCAACTTTCACAGATAGTGGTGGTTTTCAAGTTTTATCTTTAGGTGTTGGCTATAAGAAAGTCATAGCAATGGATCAACAAAATTTTCAAGCCGAAGAAGTTATCGCGACAGATAAAGATCGTTTAGCACTGGTTGATGATGATGGAGTTAATTTTAAATCGCACATTGACGGATCAATGCATCGTTTTACTCCTGAATTTTCTATGCAAGTTCAACACCAGATAGGTGCTGACATAATTTTTGCATTTGATGAGTGCACGACCTTATTAAATACCAGGCAATATCAAGAACAATCTTTAGAAAGAACTTATCTTTGGGCAAAGCGTTGCATTAGTGAGCATAAAAAATTAACAAAGGAAAGAAGCGATAAGCCGTATCAAGCTCTGTTTGGCGTTATTCAGGGTGCTCAGTATGAAGATTTAAGAAGAAAAGCAAGTAAAGATTTAAGCGAATTAGAATTTGATGGATTTGGAATTGGTGGTGCTTTAGACAAAAATCAGTTAGGCACAATTGTTAATTGGGTAAATGAAGAGTTACCAGTAGAAAAACCTAGACATTTATTGGGAATAGGTGAACCCGAAGATTTATTTGTTGGAGTAGAAAACGGAGCAGATACTTTTGACTGTGTTGCAGCATCAAGAGTTGCCCGAAACAATGCAGTATATGCAAATACTGGACGTTTTAATGTTTCAGTGAGCAAATATAAAAATGATTTTTCACCTATTGAAGAAACATGTGGTTGTTACACTTGTAAAAATTACACGAAAGCGTATTTAAATCACTTAATCCGAGCAAAAGAAATGCTAGCTTCAACTTTACTCACAATTCATAATGAGTATTTTATTGTTAATTTGGTAGCCAAAATGAGACAATCAATAATTGAAGGTAATTTTTTTGAGTATAAGCAAGAATTTTTAAGTAAATATAATTGGAATAGATCTAGTAACTAAGTTCTTTAGATTTAACAAATTTGATAACTTTGTATGTAATTGGTAGCAAAATTACTTCTAAAAGTGTTTTATAGAGGTATCCAATTACAACATATTTTATAAAATCAATTCCAGTAATAATTCCATAGAATGCAATTGTGCAAAAAACAATCGTATCTGCAAGTTCTCCTACCGCAGTAGACCCAATCAATCTCAACCAAAGATACTTTTCTTTTGTTTTTTCTTTAATTTTTACTAGTACGTATGAATTAAGTAATTGGCCAACTAGATAACCTAAGACACTAGCTAAAACTATTTGTGGCACAAATCCCAAGACTGATTCAAAAGCACTTTGGTTTGGCCAATCTTGCGCAGGTGGAGAAAATTGCACGAGTAAAAAAGTAAGGGAAGCAAGTATCGATAAGCCAAATCCAGTAAAAATTGCTTTTCTTGTAGCTTTAAAACCATAAACTTCGCTCAACACGTCACCCACTATGTAAACAAGTGGGAACAGAAATGCACCTCCATCGGTGATGATTGGACCGAATTCGATTAGTTTCACTGCGCCTATATTTGAGATCAATAAAAGTCCACAAAATATAGCGATTAAATACGGGTATAAACCTTTGGTTTCTTGGGCAAAATGAACTTTGTTTCGATTGGATTTAGAAGTCTTCACAATTTCTTATCTAACCACGGCGTACTCTTATAGAAGTATGTCAACTCGCACTTATTTCGTTAGAACTTTCGGCTGTCAGATGAATGAACATGACTCTGAAAGATTATCTGGATTATTAGAAACTGCAGGTTATGTTGCAACGGATTCGGAAGATGCAGATGTCGTTGTTTATAACACGTGTGCGGTTAGAGAAAATGCTGATAATAAATTGTATGGAAACTTAGGAATGCTTTATCGAATAAAAGAAAAACGTCCAAATATGCAAATCGCTGTAGGTGGATGTTTAGCTCAAAAAGATAAAGAAATTATTCAACAAAAAGCACCTTGGGTAGATGTAGTTTTTGGCACACACAATTTTGGTTCTTTGCCAATTTTGCTAGAAAGATCTCGAGTAAATAATGAAGCACAACTTGAAATACTTGAATCTTTGGAAGTATTTCCTTCGAATTTACCAAGTAAGAGAGATTCAATTCATTCTGCTTTAGTTGCAATAAGTGTGGGTTGTAATAATACGTGCACATTTTGCATAGTTCCATCACTAAGAGGAAAAGAAAAAGACCGCAAAGCAGGTGAAATTCTCGACGAAATTAAAACTTTAGTCAACCAAGGAGTGCTTGAAATCATGCTTCTTGGTCAAAATGTAAATTCGTATGGAGTTGAATTTGGAGATAGATTTGCATTTGGAAAACTACTTCGGGCTTGCGGAGAAATAGAAGGTTTAGAAAGAGTTAGATTTATTTCCCCACATCCAAAAGATTTCACTGATGACGTCATTACGGCAATGGCAGAAACAAAAAATGTAATGCCACATTTACATATGCCACTTCAATCTGGAAGTGACAAAGTACTTGCGGATATGAAACGCTCATATAGAACTAACAAGTATTTAGGAATAATTGAGAAAGTTAGAAGTGAAATTCCGCAAGCAGCAATAACAACAGATATCATTGTTGGATTTCCTGGTGAAACTGAAGAAGATTTTCAACAAACAATTGATTTAGTCAGAGAAGCGAAATTTTCTTCAGCATTTACATATCAATATTCCAAACGGCCAGGTACTCCTGCAGCAATGATGCCAAATCAAATTGATCCAAAAATAATTAACGATAGATATGAAAGATTATCGAAAGTCATAAATGAAGTTATTTTAGAACAAAATAGAAATCAGATAGGCAACATTGTTGAGGTATTAGTTTCGAATGATGAGGGCAAAAGTGAACAGCATCATAAAACTATTTCTGGGAGAGCAAAAGATAATCGTTTAGTTCATTTTCATCCCAATGGTGAAAACAAAATTCGTCCAGGAGATTTTGTTGAAGTTGAAGTAACTCATGCTCAACCTTTTTATTTAGTTTCCGAAAAACCAATAATCAGTGTTCGCGAGACAAAAGCTGGAGATTTATGGCAAGAGAACAAAGCAGATTCGCGAAATAAAGTTTTACTTGGTCTACCAACTTTGTCACGGAATTAAAGTTTGAAACTGATTGCAATAGTTGGTCCAACTGCAGTAGGGAAAAGTGACCTTGCTCTCAAAATTGGTAATGAGAAATCAATTGAGGTCGTTAATGCAGACGCTATGCAGTTGTACAAAGGTATGGACATTGGCACGGCAAAAATTGATTTATCTGCGAGAAATTTAATTAAACATCATCTAATTGATGTTTTGTCGCCATCAGAGGAAGCAAGCGTATCTGTTTACCAGAGAAAAGCTAGAGAAATTATTAAAGATATTCAAAGTAGAACTGTAACGCCTGTGTTGGTTGGAGGTAGCGGTCTTTATATAAACTCAGTTTTAGAAGATTTGGAATTTCCTGGAACCAATTTAGAAATCCGTGCTAAGTATGAAGAAATATTGGAAACCCAAGGTGTGGATTTTCTTTACCAAGAATTAAAACAAATAGATCCTGTGGCGGCCTCAAATATTTTTGCAAATAACGCCCGAAGAATCATTAGAGCTTTAGAAGTTAATGAATTAACGGGTAAACCATTCAATGCCAAAATGCCTGAACCTTCACCAGTCTTCGAAGATATAAGAATTGGCTTAAATTTGGATAGGGAAATCTTAGATAAGCGAATCGAAACAAGAGTGCATAAAATGTTTGAATCTGGATTTGTACAAGAGGTTGAGAATATTTTTGATGAATTAATTAAAGGAAAAACGGCGCAGAAAGCACTTGGATATTCACAAATCCTTAATTATTTAAGTAATCAAATAACTTTAGATCAAGCAATAGATCAAACCATTGTTCAAACACGTAAGTTTGCAAGGAGACAAATTTCGTGGTTTAAGCGAGATCCATTAATTAATTGGTTTGATGCTCAAGACGAGCAAATATTAGAGAAAGTAATTAGAATAATTAAATGAAGTCAAGACTTGAGTATTTCAAAGGCAATGGCACTAAAAATGATTTTGTCATTATCGAAGATTTAAATGACAAAGTAGAAATAAGCCCTCAACAAATTCAAGCTATTTGCGATAGAAAAACTGGAATTGGGGCAGATGGAATCTTAAAAGTGGTAAAGAAAGAAAATAAGTTCTTTATGGACTATAGAAATTCAGATGGAACTGTAGCGGAGATGTGTGGAAATGGAGCCCGAGTATTTGCTCTTTATTTGATTACAAAAAAACTTGTTAACGACGAAAAGTTCACAATTTTGACAAGAACTGGTGATATTGACATCAACTTTATAAACAAAAACGAAATATCTGTAACCATGAAAAAAGCAGTATTAAGAGAAAATAGAGTTGATGTTTTAAATAATAATCAAGTTTATAAAGCTATAGGGGTTGATGCCCCAAATCCACATGCTGTTGTATTTGTCGATGATTTATCCGAGATTGGTGATTTAAAACTCGCTCCTTCGATATCACCTAGTGAAGAATTCAAGGATGGGGTAAACGTTGAATTTGTGAAAAAAATTAATGATGGTCATGCTGCAATGCGCGTTTTTGAAAGAGGTAGTGGTGAAACATTGTCGTGTGGAACTGGCGCATGTGCGGTAGCTGCTGTGCTGAATGAATTATCTTTAACCAAAATTCATGAATTCCAAATTGATGTTCAAGGTGGAACATTATTTATAGAATTTGATAAAGATAAAATGATAATGACAGGTCCTGCTGTACTTGAAAATTCTGGAATATTAAATGATTCTTGGTATTCAATTAAATCATGAATAAATTTCAAGATAACTCAAATTTAGATTTACAAGATAGAGCAGCCCTTAAGCGAGTTACTTCGTTTTCAACCGAACTTCAAGATATTACTGAAGTCGAATATAGAAAAATTCAATTAGAAAAAGTAGTCTTAGCGGGCGTTTGGGTTTCAGGAACTTGGGAAGCCGCTGAGAGGTCGTTGCAGGAATTAGCCAGATTGGCACAAACTGCTGGTTCCCAAGTTTTAGAGGGAGTAATTCAAAGACGTGACAATCCAGATCCTGCAACTTACTTAGGATCAGGAAAAGCATTAGAACTTAGAAAGATTGTTTCGCAAACTGGCGCGGACACGGTAATTATTGATGGGGAATTAAGTCCTTCTCAATTAATTCATTTAGAAGATGTTGTGAAGGTAAAAGTGGTAGATAGAACTTGGTTAATTCTCGATATTTTTGCCAAGCATGCAAAAAGCAAAGAAGGAAAAATTCAAGTTTCATTAGCGCAAATGCAATACATGCTTCCAAGATTGAGAGGTTGGGGTGAAACTTTGAGCCGACAAACTGCGAGTGGTGGATCACCCGGTATCGGAACTAGAGGACCAGGTGAAACGAAATTAGAAACTGATAGACGAAGAATTCACCAGCAAATGACTAAATTAAAAAAAGATTTAAAAGAATTAGCAAAATCAAGAAACGTGCAAAGGAGTTCAAGAAGAAGTGGCAGTACATTATCGGTCGCGATAGCTGGATATACAAATGCTGGTAAATCATCATTGCTTAATCGAATTACTGGAGCAGGGGTGCTTGTTGAAGATGCGTTGTTTGCAACTCTTGATCCAACAGTTAGAAAAACACAGTTACCATCAGGGCGATTTATAACAATCTCTGACACAGTTGGTTTTGTTAGACATCTGCCACACCAACTCGTTGAAGCATTTAAATCTACCCTGGAGGAAGTTTCAAACTCTAACTTAATAATTCATCTAGTTGATGGAAGTGATCCAGATCCAGAAGGTCAATATAGATCAGTCAGAGACGTTTTTATGGAAATTGGAGCAGACCATATTAATGAAATTGTGGTCATAAATAAAATTGATCTAATTGATGACGATAGACTTTCCGAGTTAAAAAGAATTTTTAAAGATGCAGTTTTCATTTCAAGTAAAGAAAATAATGGAATAGAAAATTTACTCTCTGAGGTTGATAAACGACTGCCAAATCCAACTAAAGAAATCAATTTGTTAATCCCTTATTCAAAAGGTGAAATTTTGGCAAAAATTCACGAAGAAGGAAAAATCATCTCACTAACTCATGAAAATGAAGGTTCAAGAGTTCATGCATTCATACCAGAAGACATCTTTCATTTACTAAGGTCTTTGGATTTACTTGAATCTAAATAGATCAAAAATTGTAAGTTATCTAGTATTTATTACAACTCTAATCATTCTATATTTCGTTTTTCAATGGTTTTTTAAAGATTTCAGTTTAAATGAAATCATAACTGTGACAAGTCAATTAAATTACTTCCAAATATTTCTTTTATTTATATCAGCCTTTATAAATATTTGGGTTTTTCAGTATCCATACTTAATAACAACTCCTGGATTAAAGTATATGCAGGCTTTTAAAGTTAGAAATACTTCATTTGCGATTAGTAATTGTGTTCCCGCAGGTGGAACAATTGGATTAGCAATTCAATATGCGATGCTTAAATCTTTTGGAATTTCAAGTCCAGGAATTTCTGTTACTGTTGGAATTGCCAGTGTTTGGAATGGATTAATTTCTTACTTGATGCCAATCCTAGGTTTAATGGCTTTGACTTTATCAATAAGTCCTACAGATGGACTTATTAATTCTACGATAATATCAACTATCATATTAATTTCATCTATTTTATTGCTTTATTTGGTATTAAGATCAAAAAAAATATCAAGTAAATTTGGAAGTTTTTTAAACATAATCTTGAAGCCTATTGCTAAATTTATTGATGTTAAATCAGATTTTACTTCAGTATTATCTAGCTTTAGATCGCAAGTAATTGAAATGGTAAAAGCAAAATGGTTAAGCATTACATTAAGTAATCTTTTTGTTCAGTTTTCAATGTTTTTTATTTTTTTAATTAGTTGTAATGCCTCAAAAGTTGATTTATCTGTCTTCATATTGTTTGCAGCATTTTGTTTTGGAAGATTTGGAACTGTAATTCCCTTGACTCCAGGCGGGGTAGGAACAACAGATGTGATCATGATTTCAACTCTTGTTTTGTATGGAGCAACAGAAGTTTCAGCAATAACAGCTGTTTTGTTATGGCGTATTTTTTATTACTTTCCACAAGTACTCCTAGGGGTTTTAAGTTACCTTCATTGGCAGTTGAGCCGAGTGAAATAAAGAGTTTGCCCTTATCTGGGTGATATTGCTCTCACTTATCCGTTTCGAGTTGCATAAGAATTCTCTTGATTTATAGTTGTCGTATACGAGGGGAGTACCCCTAAAAAGGCAAGTGTCGTCAACACGAAATTGAAGTTAGATTTCCGGCACTTCACCAAGAATCATTTCTTGGTCGGGAGAGACCTCGGGCAAAAAGATAAGCAAAATTTGTTTATCTGATTAAACCCGGGAGTCGATATGTCTGTTGTTTCAAAAAAGAAAAATGGCATTCCAATTGTTTTAACTGAAATTGGAAGAGTAGAACTTCTTAAACAAGTGGAACATATTCGAAAAGTTCAGCTGCCAGCGCTTGCTCCACTTATAACCGCAGTTGATCGCGATGAACGAGATGTTGCAGAATTTACCAGGTTGACTGAGGAAGCCAACGCACTCGAATCTTTTGTAGCAGAAGCAGGTAAACCAGACTTAATCGTTGATGATAAGACGGTGAGACTTGGTTCGGTTGTCAAAGTACAAACTGAAAAAGAAAAATTTAATGTAAGAGTAGTTCATCCAATAGAAGCACATCTCGATGATGAACGAATATCTGTTTACTCACCACTTGGTCAAGCTTTATTTGGAAATAAAAAAGGTGACCGTGTAACTGTGATCGCTCCTAGCGGAAATTGGTCTGCAGTTATTAAATCCGTAGAATTACTTCCTTAGTCCCTCCCGAGTAAGTAGTAATTCTGCAAGCAAAATAACCCCTGGGGATTAATCCCCAGGGGTTATTTATTAACAATTAATAAAAATTTTCATTCCTGACAATTTAATTTGATTCATGATTTAGTTATGAATCAAATTTTAATAGATGGACCAAAAAAGTTATTAAATTCTCTACCAAAAATAGTTAACGTTGATCTACAGAATAAATTAATAATTTGTGGACTAGAGGGAGATAAAAGTAGATTTTCTTTTCACTTAAGTGAAGATTTACCTATAAAAAGCACACTTGATGGTAACTATTTTGATAATCTAATAAAGCAATTAAATAAAAATAATTGCGATTCTTTAGTAATTATATTTTATTTAAGCTCTGAGATTAATGAATATAAAGAAATTTCAAAGATATATTTCAGGAATTTAAGTAAAAAATTTCATGTAAAAGATTTAATCTGGGTCAATAAGGGAAATTGGGCATCTTACTTGTGTGAGGATTTGAACTGTTGTCCAAAAGATGGAACTAAAATTGAAGAAAATGTAGGAAAAAGCACAAAAAAAGTCTTTGATCTTGATTTAATAAAACTAAATAAAATAGATTCAAAAATTCGTTCATTATCTTCAAAAGCATTTACAAAGAGAAGTGAACTGAAGGAAGATCATCTCATTAAAAAATGGCAAAAAACCCAATTTGATCAATTGATCGCAAAAAATGCTTTAGATTCAAATTCAAAAAGCAATTGGTCTAGATTGCTGGTAGCTTTAACGGACATACCGGTTAGAGACGCTTTGTTATCGCATTACATGGAATTGGGATTTACCAAGAAAGACCCATCAAAGTTTTTGAAGTCGATAGCTAAGAATTGGTTAAAAATAGCCACTATTTCACCTGCAGAATTCCACAGCCCAATTTTTGCTTGCATTTCTGCGTTCTTGTGGCAAGCCAAGGAGTTAGAAGCAGCCAAATTTGCATTACAGATCAGTCTTAAGAATGATCCAAAATTTAGATTGGCAAATCTATTGTCTGATGCGATAGAAAGTGGGGTAAAACCATCAGAATTCAAAGATGTTTTCAAGAATCCAATGCACCCCTGGAGTTGAGAAACTCAAATTTGTTTAGTAATCTCTTAATAGGTCAAGAGTTTCAGTATCAAGCCCCGGCTAGCTGAACGGCAACCCTCCACCGCGGTGGGGTGCTCCGGGTGTAGACCAGGTCAATTCGCAAAAGCAATTGGCAAGCGCGGGTCTTACGCAAATCAATAACTGTGAGGCCCCGAAAAAAAGGGGTAGTAATTTGCGTTATATCTATAAAAATAAATAACCAATTTAGTTATTTATTTTTATTTCTATTCGCAAAAAAAACCCACCTTTAACCATCAAATCGGTGGTTAAAGAAACTCAATTTAGGAAAGAGGATAAGAAATGAGTTCAGGTTGGAGTTTTGAAACTCGACAGATTCATGCTGGTCAATCACCAGATTCACAAACAAATGCCAGAGCGTTACCGATTTACCAAACAACGGCATACACATTTAGAGATACAAAACATGCTGCTGATCTTTTTGCGTTAGCAGAGCCCGGCAATATCTATACGCGCATAATGAATCCAACCCAAGCCGCAGTTGAAGAAAGAATTGCGTCTTTAGAGGGTGGAGTAGGTGCTTTGCTGTTGGCAAGTGGGCAAGCAGCGGAGACTTATGCAATTTTAAATTTGGCTGAAGCGGGAGACCATATTGTTTCAAGCCCAAATCTTTATGGTGGAACATACAATTTATTTCACTACACACTTCCAAAATACGGAATCGAAGTCACATTTGTTGATGATCCTGACAACTTAGATTCATGGAGAAAAGCCATCAAGCCAAATACAAAAGCTTTATTTGGCGAGACGATTGCTAATCCTGCAAATGTTATTTTAGATATTGAAAATATTTCTAAAATTGCACATGAAAATGGGATTCCATTGATTGTGGACAATACTGTGGCTACACCTTATTTACTTCGACCAATTGAACACGGTGCAGACATTGTGGTTCATTCTGCAACTAAGTACATAGGTGGTCATGGCACAACCGTTGCTGGAGTAATTGTTGACAGTGGAAAATTTGATTGGAAAAAGAATGCCGCAAAATTTCCACAATATAACACTCCAGATCCTTCTTACGGTGGAATAAATTATGCAGAAGCTCTCGGTGAACTTGCATACATATTAAGAGCAAGAATTGTTTTGCTAAGAGACCTTGGAGCTGCAATTTCTCCTTTCAATGCATTCTTAATTGCACAAGGATTAGAAACTTTGTCTTTAAGAATGGAACGACATGTTAAAAATGCAAAAGAAGTTGCTAATTGGTTAGAAAAAAGAGACGAAGTTGAAAAAGTTAATTATGCTTCTTTAACTTCAAACAAGTACAACAATTTGGCCAAAAAATACACCCCAGAAGGCTCTGGTGCAGTTTTATCTTTTGAAATAAAAGGTGGAATTGAAGCTGGCAAGAAGTTTGTTGAGGCGCTTGAATTACATTCTCACGTTGCAAACATTGGTGATGTGAGAAGTTTAGTAATCCATCCAGCTTCTACAACACATTCGCAATTAACACCTCAAGAACAACTTGCAGCAGGTGTCACTCCGGGATTAATTCGTTTAGCAGTGGGAATTGAAAACATAAACGATATCTTGGCTGATCTTGATGCAGGATTTAGAGCGGCAAAAGGTGCATAGAAAGTAATGCCAATTTCATACGATGGTCCTCTTCCTGTCACCGGTGCGTGGCAGGAAGGAGATCATCCTGGACAAAGACTTTTTGTAAATTTAGGTTCAATTGAATTAGAACTTGGTGGTGCTTTACCAGAAGTAAAAGTTGCTTATGAAACTTTTGGCAAATTAAATTCAACCGCTACAAATGCAATATTCATTGAGCATGCTTTAACCGGGGATTCACATGTGGCGGGTTTAGATGTCGAGGGACATTTAACTCGCGGCTGGTGGGATAACTTGATTGGTCCAGGTTTAGCGATAGATACAAATGAATGGTTTGTAGTCTGCGCAAATGTATTAGGTGGTTGTCAAGGAACAACTGGTCCTGCATCTATTGATGAAAATGGAAAACATTGGGGATCAAGATTTCCCCGAGTAACAGTTTCTGATCAAGTTGAAATTGAAAAAAGACTTACAGAACATTTAAATATTGAAAAATGGGCATCGATAATGGGCGGCTCAATGGGCGGAATGAGAGTTTTGGAGTGGGCTGTTGAGTATCCCAATAATTTAAATTCAGCTTTTGTTATTGCTTCAGCGCCAAGATCTTCTGCTGATCAGATTGCCACGCAGTCTGCTCAAATTGCGGCAATTAAATCTGATCCAAATTGGAAAAGTGGAGATTATTATCAATCAGAACCAGGTAAAGGCCCACACGTTGGATTAGGTATTGCAAGAAGGTTCGCACAGTTAACTTATCGTTCAGAAACAGAATTGGATGTGCGATTCGGACGCGACAATCAAGATGGCGAAGATCCATATTCGGATGGAAGATTTGCTATTGAATCGTATTTAGATCATCATGCTGAAAAATTAGCTAGAAGATTTGATGCAAATTCATACATTGCATTAACTGACAGCATGTCAACTTTTGATATCGGAAGAAATCGGGGAGGAGTTGGTAATGCCTTGCAACAAATAAAATCTCCAATTGTTGTAGCAGGTATAGATTCAGATCGCTTATACCCAATTAGACAGCAAGCAGATCTGGTTGCAGCTTTACCGCAAAAGAGTGAATTGGATGTTATTTCTTCACCATTTGGACATGATGGATTTTTGATTGAATTTGACCAAGTTGCACCTCTTGTCTCTAAAACACTAGAAATAGCACGACTTAAAAAATAAACACTGGGACTTATAAGTCTCTAAATACTTGAAAGTTCTTTAGAGGATTTTCATAATTTGTTAATGAAAATTGTTCAGATTTTATTTTTATTTCTACTTTTGACGAATTCTCCAGCATATGCTGACGTAAATATTGAAGGGGACCAAGAAACTGAAAGTTATAAAATAACAGGCGAGTTAATTTTGGATGAATCATTTAATGGTAGTTATGAATCTCAAAAACAAGCAGAAACTTGTAGTGGATGTAAATGGATAATTGCAAAAATTTGTTATCTCGACGATGAAGATGGATCGATAAAAGATTGTTCAGGTACAGCGGATAGTTGTACCAGACCTGATGGTGAAATTGGCAAAAGAATGAAAGTTTGGAGAAAATTAAGAGAATTGGAGCCTTGGTTATCTGTGGGTTTAATTTGTCTTGCTCCAAGTGGTCCGCAAACTCCTTCTACATTGAATTTTAAAATAATTGAACAAACAAATGAGTATCTACCAAAATTATTACCCAGCACACAACCTATTGACCACGTACTTGTTAACACCGAAGTTTATTTCTTAAGCAATCAAAATAAAAGTTTTGGTCCTAGACAATTAGTAATTACAGGAATTCCTATTTTGTTGACTGCGACCCCAACTTGGCTCTGGGATTTTGGAGATGGACACTTTCTTGAAACAAGTGATAACGGTGCCGAATTTCCCAATGGAAATGTTAGACACATTTTTCAGTCAAAAGGTTTAAAAACAATTACAGTCACTGCAAACTGGCAAGCTAAGTGGTCAACGAAAAAAAATTTAGAAGTTCCAGTCTTGGGTAAAAACTTGACACAGAAGACAACATTTAATCTCGAAGTTCATGAAGCAAGAGGGGTTTTAACACGCTGAGTCATAGACCCGTGGAAGTGCGAACTGACTAATTCGTGACAGAATATCTATTGGGCCGGTCGATTTGACAGGCCCTTAAGTGCGTCCAGACTTTGAAGGGTAAAAAATAAGTGGCAATTTTTGGGAAATTACTTGGTAAATCAAATGACAAAAAACCAATCGCTAAGAGTTCCGCAAACAAGCCGGCTGCCAAGAAACCAGCAGTTAAACCAGTTGCAAAGAAACCTGCAGCAAAACCAGTAGCAAAGAAACCAGCAGCAAAACCGGCAGTTAAACCTGTTGCAAAAAAACCTGCAGCAAAACCGGCAGTTAAACCTGTTGCGAAAAAACCATCACCTTTAAAGCCTGCTGCTAAACCTGTTGCAAAGAAACCAGCAGCAAAACCGGCAGTTAAACCTGTTGCAAAGAAACCAGCAGCAAAACCGGCAGTTAAACCTGTTGCTAAGAAATCTGCAGCAAAACCAGTTGCTAAACCTGCATCAAAGAAGTCAATTGCAAAACCAATTACAAAGTTAAAACCGGTTAAACCTTTAAAACCTGCAAAACCTATTAAAGAAACAAAGCCACAGAAGCAAACTAAAACAGAAGTTGCAACAAAAAATGACAAGAATTTAAAGCCAGCTGATAAGAAAGGCAAAAAAGACAAAGAATTTGCCAAAGTAATCATGGTTGATGGCGAATTAGTCCCAGTAGATGACGTAGATGAAATTGATCCAGCCGAATTAGAAGCAATAGCAGAAATAGAAAAAGAAAGTTTAGAAGAATTAAATGAAGAAATTGCTGAAGTTGAAGAAGTAGAAGATGCTTCAGAAGAAAACACAAAAATCAGTGCCACAGTTGATGAGTCAGAGGCTTTCGTAATTTCAGATACTGATGATGCAGATGAACCAACACAAAAAGTAACCGTTGCAGGCGCAACAGCAGATCCAGTTAAAGACTATTTGAAACAAATAGGAAAAGTTGCTTTGTTAAATGCTGAACAAGAAGTTGAACTAGCAAAAAGAATTGAAGCAGGACTTTTTGCAGAAGAAAAATTAGCTGCGGGCGGCATTAAAGATCGTAAATTTAGAAAAGATTTAGAGTGGATTGCAGAAGATGGACAAAGAGCGAAGAATCATTTATTAGAAGCTAACTTGCGTTTAGTTGTATCACTTGCAAAAAGATATACCGGTAGAGGAATGTTGTTCTTAGATTTAATCCAAGAAGGAAACTTAGGTTTAATTCGTGCTGTTGAAAAATTTGATTACACAAAAGGTTACAAATTCTCAACATACGCAACTTGGTGGATTCGTCAAGCGATTACGCGTGCAATGGCAGATCAAGCAAGGACAATTCGTATTCCAGTGCATATGGTTGAAGTAATTAATAAACTTGCAAGAGTTCAAAGACAAATGTTGCAAGATTTAGGCCGTGAGCCAACCCCTGAAGAATTAGCAAAAGAACTTGATATGACTCCTGACAAAGTTATTGAAGTTCAAAAATATGGCCGTGAACCAATTTCATTGCACACTCCACTTGGAGAAGATGGCGACTCTGAATTCGGAGATTTAATTGAAGATTCCGAAGCTATAGTGCCAAGTGATGCTGTTTCATTTACCTTGCTACAAGAGCAATTAGATTCTGTTCTAGATACTTTGAGTGAACGTGAACGAGGCGTTGTGCGCATGAGATTTGGTTTAACCGATGGTCAACCAAAAACTTTAGATGAAATCGGTCAAGTCTACGGTGTAACTAGAGAACGTATTAGACAAATCGAATCAAAAACGATGTCAAAGTTAAGACATCCTTCTAGGTCACAAGTATTAAGAGATTATTTAGATTAAAAGCTAGTTACTAGCTTTTAATCTGTCGGTCTCATCAATGTATTCTTTGGCGATTGATTTTAGTTTTTCTTCATGCTTTTTTGCATGATGTCCGCAGAATATTAAAGTTCCACCAGTTGGAAGAGTTACACGAACGTAGGCTTGAGCGCCACATCGATCACAACGATCGGATGCAGTTAATGCAGGACCTGAAGTCAATAATGAACTCAATGTCTTTGCCTTTCTTCTAACTTTGGTTCCTTATTCAATCATCATGGCAAATAGATTTATTGCAACTTGAAGCAGGTTCAAGGCGTGTCGGTGAATGCTGTCACACGAGGACAAAAAGGTGTTGCGGTGAGGCAAAAATTACCCAAAAACAAGCAGAATTGAGTCATAACTTATTCGGCGTCATTTAAAAACTAAAGGGTATCAATTTTGAGTCCAACAAATACTGAATATAACGCCAAAAATCTGTCTGTTCTTGAAGGATTAGAAGCAGTTAGAAAACGCCCCGGGATGTATATCGGTTCCACTGATGGCCGCGGTTTGATGCATTGCGTATGGGAATTGATTGATAACTCCGTTGATGAGGCGCTTGCTGGGCATGCCAAAAGAATTCATGTCAAATTGATGCCAGATAACTCAGTTTTAGTAATCGATGATGGTCGCGGAATTCCGGTTGATGTTGAGGCCAAAACCAAATTAACAGGTGTGGAATTAGTAATGACAAAACTTCATGCGGGTGGAAAATTCGGTTCAGGTTCATACACTGCTTCAGGTGGTTTACATGGAGTTGGTGCATCTGTTGTAAACGCATTAAGTGTTCGAATGGATGTTGAAGTAGATAGAAATGGCAAAACTCACAAAGCATCTTTTCAACGAGGTACGACAGGTGTTTTCAAAGGAGAAGGTCCAAGCGCAAAATTTACAAAAGAATCTGGTTTAAAAATTGCAGGAAAATCTGCAAAATCTACGGGAACCAGAGTTAGATTTTGGCCAGATCCAGAAATATTTGTAAAGGATTTACATCTTGACGCAGCTGCGTTAATGCAACGAGCAAGACAAACTGCATTTTTAGTTCCAGGTTTAGCTGTTGCGGTATCTGACTTAAGGGATAAAGAAAAGACAGAAGTTGAATATAAATTTAAAGGTGGAATTACTGAATTTGTTGAACACATTTCTTCTGGAGAAGCAATTACTAGTGTTATCCGATTACAAGGTAAAGGACATTTCACTGAAAATGTTCCAGTTTTAGATGAGCATGGACACATGCGTCCTAAAGAAGTTGAAAGAGATATGGCAGTAGATATTGCTCTACGGTGGAACACAGGATTTGATACGGAAGTTAAATCATTCGTTAACGTTGTGGCAACTCCAAAAGGAGGAACGCACGTTGCAGGTTTTGATAGGGCAATTGTAAAAGTTATAAATGATCAATTAAAAAATCAAAGAATTCTCAAGAACAATGAAGATAGCGTATTGAAAGAAGATATTTTAGAAGGTTTAACTGCTGTTATTAGCGTTAGATTACCTGAACCACAATTTGAAGGACAAACAAAAGAGATATTAGGAACTCCAGCTGCGCAAAAAATTGTCACAAGTGTTGTTACAGAGGAATTTAATAAATGGTTTAAAAACCCACCTCGTGGTGATAAAGCTAAAACAAAAATCTTACTTGAAAAAATTGCTAACGCTTCAAGAGCTCGTATTGCTGCAAGAAATCAAAGAGATGTTCAAAGAAGAAAAAATGCAATTGAGTCTTCTTCATTGCCTGCTAAATTAGCGGATTGCAGATCTAATGATGTAGAGAATTCAGAGTTGTTTATTGTTGAGGGCGATAGTGCACTTGGAACAGCAAAATTAGCCAGAAATTCAGAGTACCAAGCATTACTTCCAATTAGAGGAAAAATACTAAATGTTCAAAAAGCATCTGTTGCTGATGTTTTAAAAAATGCTGAATGTGCCTCAATTATTTCAGTAGTTGGAGGCGGTTCAGGTAAAACTTTTGAATTGGAAGAAGTTAGATATAGCAAGATTATTTTGATGTCTGACGCTGATGTTGATGGTGCACATATTAGATGTTTATTGTTGACTTTGTTTCATCGATACATGAAACCGTTGTTAGATAGTGGACGAGTTTTTGCAGCCGTTCCACCACTGCACCGTATTGAAACAGTTGCTAGCGGTAAAAAATCTGGTGAAATTATCTACACATATTCAGATGATGAGATGAAGAAAACAGTTGCCGCTTTAGAAAAATCAGGACAAAAGATTAAGCAGCCAATTCAAAGATATAAAGGTCTTGGTGAAATGGATGCAAAGCAATTAAGAGAAACTACCATGAATCGCGATACCAGAACTTTGAGAAGAATTACTGTAAAAGATGGTGAAGAAGCAAGTGAAGTTTTTGACTTATTGATGGGTTCAGACGTAGGTCCTAGAAAAGAATTTATTGTTCATGGAGCTGACGAACTAGATAAATCTAGAATCGATGCTTAATTTATTCAACGCTTCCTGAAGAATGACCAGGAAATAAATGAGCTTCAGGATTAATTGCAACAGCAGCGTTATTTACTGCAGTTGCTGCTTCGCCAAATCCAACTGAGATTAAGGCAACTTTTCCAGGATAGGTAGAAATATCTCCAGCTGCAAAAATTCTCTCAATATTTGTATGCATTCCGGAATCAACTACAATTTTGCGTGCTTCAAGATTCAAACCCCAGTTTGCTAAGGGTCCAATATTCGCAGTGAAACCTAATGCAGCTACCAAAGTTTGACAGTTTATTGTTTTTGTTTCATTTGTTTTGCTATTTTTATACTCAATTTTTTCTATCTTGTCTGTTCCAATTACTTGAGTGACTTCAGATTCAGTCACTAAATTGACTCCAAGTTTTGAAACTTGATCCACAGTTGCTTGATGCGCTCTAAACTTGTCTCTTCTATGAATTAAAGTTATTGATTTTGCGATTGGAAAAAGTTCATTTGCCCAATCAAAAGCTGAATCGCCACCGCCAACAATTACTACATCTTTATCTTTATGTTCATCTAGTTTTGGAACAAAATGGACTAAACCTTTGCCACTCCATCCATCTGCAGCAGGTAGGGGACGAGGAGTGAACTTGCCGATTCCTCCTGTAATAATCACTGCCTTTGCATTTATTGTTTCTGTTTCAGAACTGATGGTGATTGATTTATCAGGATTTATTACTAAATCTGTTGCAGTTTGATTTAAGAAAAATTTTGGATTAGAAGGTTTTGCTTGATTCAAAAGACTTTCAATTAAATCTTTTCCTTTAATACTTGGGAAACCGCCAACATCAAAAATTGCTTTTTCCGGATACATTGCTGTGATCTGCCCACCAGGTTCTTCCAAACTATCCATGATGGCAACACTCATGCCTCGAAATCCTGCATAGTAGGCGCCATAGAGTCCTGCAGGACCAGCACCGATGATTAAAACATCAAAATTATGATTTGCCATGACTCTATTCTGCTATATCTTGCTTTTCTTGCTACTTGGGCTTAATTGCTTATCAAGCATCTACTAATTCATCTGTTTTTTTAATTGCTTCGCTAATTACTTTTCCTGATTCAGCAACCAAAACAGTTCTGCGAGGAGTGGAAAAATACTTAGAAACAGCGGAAAGTTCATCAGCGACTGTATTTCTTAATTTCTTTGAGCTAGCCAAAATTGATTTTAGCTCTGAGATTGTTTGATTTAATTGCTTTTGTTCCGTTTGGAGTTCAAGTTTTGAAGTTTTTGTTAATCTTCTAAGTGGCATATCAAGGATATAGGTAGCTTGAGCATCAGAAAGTTTGAATGTTTTCATTAAGCCATTTTTTGCTTCTTGAGCATCATCACTTGATCTAATTAGTTTTATTACTTTGTCAATATCAACTATTGCTAATAATAAGCCCTCTACAAGATGGAGTCGATCAGTTGCTTTTTCTAATCTAAATTTACTTCTTCTTTTTACTACGTCAATTCTGTGCTCTAAATAAACCTCAAGTAAATCTTTCAAGCCAAGAGTTCTTGGTCTTCCTTCAACTAAAGCTACGTTGTTGATAGCAAAAGATTCTTCCATCGGAGTAAGTCTGTAAAGGTCTGAAAGAACTTTTTGCGCATCGTGGCCATTTTTTATTTCAATTACCAGTCTTAATCCTTTTTCTCCATCCGTTAAATCAATCACTCTTGAAATTCCTTGTAATTTCTTACCCTCGATTAAATCCTTAATTCTTTCAATTACTTTTTCTGCACCCACGTTGAAAGGTAATTCTGTAATGATCAAACCATCTTTTTTTGCTTTCACTTTTTCAATTTGAACAGATGCACGCATTCTAAATGCACCTTTACCAGTTAAATAAGCATCTTTTATGCCATCACCAACTAAAACTTTTCCACCACTTGGTAAGTCTGGACCAGGCACAATTTTCATTAATTCGCGAGGTTTTATTTCTGGATTTTCAATTAGCGCTAAGAGTGCACTTACAATTTCACCTAAATTATGTGGCGGCATATTTGTTGCCATACCAACAGCGATACCAGTTGCACCATTAACTAATAAATTTGGAAAAGCCGCTGGTAACACTTCAGGTTCAACTTCACGACCATCATAGTTAGATCTAAATTCAACAACGTCTTCATCAATTGATGCCGTTAATCCAAGAGCGGTTGGAGCTAATCGACATTCTGTGTAACGCATCGCAGCAGGACCATCATCTAATGAACCAAAATTTCCTTGGCCATCAATTAATGGAATTCGTAATGAAAATGGTTGTGCCATACGAACTAGTGCGTCATAAATTGCTCCATCACCGTGAGGATGAAGTCGGCCCATAACTTCACCAACTACACGGGCACTTTTTACATGGCCTTTCTCAGGGCGTAAACCCATTTCATTCATTTGGTAAAGAATTCTTCGTTGTACTGGCTTTAATCCATCACGTGCATCTGGAAGTGCGCGGGAATAAATCACTGAATATGCGTATTCCAAGAATGAACCACGCATTTCACGTGAAACATCTATGTCAATAATTTTTTCGGGAGTTAAAGGCAAAGTAGCATCTTTAGATTTTTTACTCGCCATTGTTTAACCTCAATAAAATATCGGAACCGGCTTTAATCATGCCTTTTTGTATTTCAAAATTGGTGCCGCCACACCGAGAACTGTCTTTATTGACCACCTTTAGATCCAAAAAGAATTTCATCCCAACTAGGAACAGAAGCTCTTTTTGCTTTGGCATGTTTTGGAGTGTCATTTACTGCAATTGGTTCTGCTACTTCTTCAATTGTTTCTTCTACTGTGATTTCAGTCTTAATTTCTTGGGCTGTAACAACTGGCGCTGGTTTATTAATAACCGGTTGAGAAACTTTTTGGATTACTTCTGTAACTGGTTCTTGTTTTGGAATTGGCACAGTATTCGAAACGTCTTGTTTTACTCCTTCAGGAGTAACCCATTTTGGAATCTCTTCTTTTATTTCTTCGACAATTTTTGGCACACTTACTAGTTTTGGTGCCACATGTTCAATTGTTGGAGTATGAGAAATTTCTGGAGAAACATCAAGAAGCCATCGTGCAACATCATCAAGCGGAGCAATTGTTCCTACTTCTGGATCAAAAGCCCAATGCGCTTCTGTTTCACCTTTTCTTCCAACAAATGAACATGCAATATTCCATCTGCCATCTTCTCTTCTCCACGCATCCCATTTTGTTGATTCAATATCTCCGCCACCGTGCAAAATTCTTGTTTGAACTATTTCATCAAATGCTGCACTTCCGTGCGCTCTTCTAATTTCAGTTTCTCTAGCTCTTTTTGAAATCCAATATCTTTCTTGCAAAACTGGTGGTTCAAATCTTTTAATTCGTTCTAACGGAATGCTACTAACCATTGCTAGATCTTCTGCTGCAATTCCTGCTCTAATTCTTGCTTGGATTTCTGCAACAGTTAATTCATGATCTTTATCATGCACTGATGCTTTTGGTCTCTTTCTCCAATTACGCGCAGCATCTCTTGTTTTTTCATCAAGATCTAAAGCAAATTCATTTCCATTTTCATCTTTTAAAACAAATTTAGAACCGTCGTCACTAAGTGAGCCAAAAGTTAATTTCTTAGCCATGTGACACCTCCAAAACTTGTGTTACAGGAGTGAATTGGAATATTTCCTGTGTAGGAATAACGCTACGAGAAAGATACTAATTAATTACGAATTTAGAGAGCGCGAGTCTGCACGCTTCAAATCTTTAAATGTAGTCACAGTAATCACAAAACATAACAAGCCTGCAAAAGTTACTACCCAAAAAGCGGCTTGCGCCCCTTCGTTGTCTAAAACCCAACCTGAAATTGCTGCAGCTACTGCTATTCCAAGACCTGCACCAGTATTTGCCCAGGCAAATCCTTCGGTAAGACGATTTTGAGGAACCAGTTGCCCGATCAAGGTATAGCCAGTGATCAAAACTGGTGAAATTGCTAAACCTGAAATCAACAATGTGACAAAAAGACTTGGCATAGTTGAAATGAACGGAAGTGGAATTAAGGAAATTGCAAACACAAATGAGGCAAGTAAAAATCTGTGAGAGAGTTTATTTTTAAAATGAATTGCACCCATTGCGATTCCAGCAACTAAAGATCCAAGTGACCAAGCAGCTATTAGTGCTCCAGCTAATTCAGGAGCTTGTTTTTCTCTACTAAATGCAACAGCAATAACTTCAGCCGCGCCAAAAACTGCACCTAACAAAATATAAACAAAGAAAATCGACAATATTCCTGGATATCTAATGGCAGATTTGCCTTTAGTTTCATGCGCTTTATGAATTTCAGGTTGAGTATCAGTTTGGCTAGCTAACCAAATTCCACCCATTGTGACTAATAAAGCTGCAATTAATAAACCTGAAGCATCGTAAAAAGTTACGCAAAGAAGTGTTACTAGCGGAGGGCCGAAAATAAAAATTATTTCGTCTAACACACTTTCTAATGCAAATGCAGTGTTTTGTTGTTGAGAATTTCTAACAGCTTTTTTCCATCTTGCCCTTACATAGGGCCCGATTGTTGGCACTAGTGCTCCAGAAATTATTGCAAAAATCAGCACGAAAAATAGGTTTAAGTTTTGAATTATCAAAAAAATTGTTACGAGTAAAGAACTTACGTGAATACTTAAAAGCATTGGCAATAATCGATTTTGACCAAGGCGATCTGCAAATCGAGAGGTTATCGGACCGCCAATGGCAGCAGATATTGCGAAAGCTGCAGATACAACTCCAGCTTTGAAATATGAATCAGTTCTTGATTGAACTAACAACACTGAGCCCAATCCATACATAGATATAGGAAAACGAGCAATCAAACCTGCTAAAGAGAACTGCTTTGCCCCAGGAAGATTAAAGATTGTTCTATATTTTGTCAGCACGACCTCAACGCTACTTGTTCTCCCAGTTAAGACAAAATAGGTGGTGTGACTGAGTCTTTAAAACACGAATTGCTCGCATTAGCTTTAGACATTGCAAAATCAACCAGTGAGATTTTAGTTAATCAAAGGCCAACCAATATGGCTGTTGAATCTAAATCAACTCCTGTCGATTTAGTCACCGAAATGGACAAAAAAGCAGAAGAACATATTGTTCAAAGAGTTCAAGAAGTTAGACACAATGACACATTTTTAGGCGAAGAAGGAACCGCTCATGTAGTAAAAAATCCATCTAATGTTCGCTGGATCATTGATCCGATAGATGGAACAGTTAACTATTTTTACAACAATCCATATTGGGCAATCTCGATTGGAATTGAAATAGATGGAGAAATTGCAGTTGGAGTAGTTGCTGCGCCTTTACTTCATGAAGTTTTCTATGCAGTTAAAGATGAAGGCGCATTTGTTGAGCATGATAGTAAGAAATCTAAATTAAAAACAAATTTTGGCGCAACTTTGGATAAAGCATTAGTTGCGACAGGTTTTGGTTACGATCCTGAAAGGAGAAAAAAACAAGGCGCCGCGTTAGCGGAAATGGTGGTAAATGCTCGCGATACAAGAAGAGCAGGTGCTGCATCAATTGACTTTTGTTACGTAGCAGCAGGACGACTTGATGCTTATTACGAATATGGTCTTTATCCTTGGGATTTTTCAGCTGGTGCATTAATTGTTACTGAAGCTGGTGGCAGAGTAGGTGGCTTAAATGGCCAAAAACTTGGTGGTGATTGGTCACTTGCTTCAAATGCAGATTTGTTTGAAGTATTGAATAAAGAAGTAAGTCGCTTAAATGATAAATACTTCAATTAATTTTTTTCATACTTAATTTATAAAGTTTGGTTAACTCTAAGTAATGATTGACTCCATCTTCAAAACTATCTATTGGGATGGAATTTTCTTTAATTTTAACTGGTACACCCATCGCTAGTGAATTTTCTGGGATCTGCTTTCCCGGTGGCACTAAAGATTGAGCCGCCACTAAAGAACCTTTTTTAATTTTTACTTTTTCTAAAACTGTTGAACCAGAACCGATCAAACATTTATCTTCTACTATGCAACCTTCAAGATGGGTATTATGACCAACTACGCATCTTGAGCCAATGATGGTAGGAAATTCTGTTTGGCAGTGAATGATGCTTCCATCTTGAATCGAAGTTTCATCTCCAATTTGGATATAACTTGAATCGCCTCTTAAAACAGCACTTGGCCAAATACTGGAATTTGCCCCAATTCGCACATCACCGATAAGAACAGCATCAGGATGCACGAAAGCGCTGTCGTGAATTTGAGGTGATCTGCCGTTTAACTCATAAATTGGCATGTATTAGATTTACCTCCCATAAGTCCTATTATCTAATCGGGTTTTTTAGATTAGGTTATGTGACAAGTTTGGCACGACTCACCATGTGAATGTCTAGCGCAACTGGTCACTTATAGGGCATTATCCACGCGATAGATATTTTTTACGAGGTGAAGAAAAAAAGTGGCAACAGATTACGATGCACCGCGAAAATCGGATGAGGAATTAGCCGAGGATTCGTTAGAAGAATTAAAAGCTCAAAGAGCTGAGGCAACCAATCCACAAGTAGAAGTGGATGAAAACGACGTTTCAGATTCGGTTGAACTTCCAGGTGCGGATTTATCAGATGAGTCACTTACGGTTCGCGTTCTACCTAAACAAGCAGACGAATTTACTTGCTCCAAGTGTTTCTTAGTTATGCATAAATCAAGAATTGCAAAAGAAACTAAAGGTAAAGCTGTCTGTATCGAGTGTGCTTAGTTTTTCTTTTTTAAGTTTTTTTGAACTAGGTTTTCAACCAAAGACATGACAACGGTACTCAAAGCGGTCCAAGTCAAAACTTTGCCAATTGGCTGGTCTTTATCTCCGGGTTTAGGTGGCTTTTGACCCATAATTTTGGTGTAACTTTTACTCAAAATTTTTCTTGCTAAAAAAGAAACAATCAACACTAAAATAGAGGAAATTAGTCCCAAGGACTTTTTTCTTTTTTTCCTTCTCATAAGTCCCATTCTACGACCTAATTGATTTGTAAAACATTTTTAATTCTTTGTCCTTTTCTAGTAGAAACTAGCCAGTAACTGTGGGGATCGGCAGGGTCGTCAAAGTCAATCTTTATTGAGGTAGAAATTAATGGCGAAATGGCATGGAATGCTTTTAAGTCTGACTTAACGCCTCTAAGCTGAGTCGTTTCCAATGCATTTAATACTTCAATTGTTTTAATTATTTTTACTGGTAGTTTTGCTTTTCCTGCATAAAAAAACTCTGAGTCAATTCTTAATTCTGGTGAAAAGAAATAAGTAATAATTCCTAAACTCAAGGAAATTATAAGAAAAATCACAAAAGCTATAGTTGATCCAAAAATCGCACTAATTGAAACTGACAGCATCAAACTGACACCAATTAAAAACAGCCAAGCCCAAAAGGGAGGAAGTAATTTCTCACGAAATTGCAAGTTGCTCATACTTTAACCTTGCCAGAGAAGTACGCTTGAAGTTATGTCAGTCCCTACTAATTTAGAAATTTTAGTCACAAAACTTAATCCTTTGGCTGTGATTCCAACTTACGCAAAACCTGGTGACGCTGGAGCAGATCTCTATTCAATAGAGAATAAAACTTTAAAGCCTGGTGAAAGATCATTAATTAAAACGGGTTTAGCAATTGCTCTTCCTGAAAGTTACGTTGCTTTAGTACATCCAAGATCTGGTTTAGCTCTAAAAAATGGAATAAGTGTGGTGAATTCTCCAGGCACTATTGATTCGGGATATAGGGGAGAAATTGGAGTAGTGCTTATTAATCATGATTTAAATGAAAATTTTTCAGTAAAAGTTGGAGACAGAATTGCTCAATTAGTGATACAAAAATTTGAAACGGCAAATTTTAAGTTAGTTTCAGAGCTTCCAGAGTCGGAACGAGCTGATGGCGGATATGGATCAACAGGTAAATGAAAACTATTAAGAATTTTTTTCGAAATATGTATGCCAGCAATGAAGACTTAGCAGCCGAGGAATTAACAGAACAAGCTGAAAATAGAGGTTCAACTTTAATTGAAGAGATTGAGCGCGGAAAACGAATTCAAGTAACTGGTGTGGTTAAAAGTTTGATAGTAAAACCAAATTCTCAAAATCCCTCGTTTGAAATTGAAGTATTTGATGGCAGTGGAAATTTGATAGTTATTTGGCAGGGTAGGAGAAAAATTTCTGGTATAGAACCTGGAACTCAAATTGAAGTGGAAGGAAGAATAACATTTACGGGTGGGAAACCCTGTTTACATAATCCAATTTATAAAATTTTAAGGAACGAGAAAGATTAATATGTCAAAAAGTGAAAAATTTGGGGAAAAAGAACTATTAGATAAAGCACTCGGTGGTTGGAGAGGCTTAATAGATTCAGCATTACCATCAATGCTTTTTGTGATTATTTTCGTACTAAGAAATGATTTAAACTTAGCTTTGATTATTTCTTTGTTAATGGGTCTTATTTTATTTGTGATTAGAATTGTTGAAAAGAAAAGTTTAACTCAAGTCTTGGGTGGATTTTTTGGATTGCTGTTTTCTGTGTTCTTAACCTGGCGCACAAATGATGCGAGTAATTTTTTTCTTACAGGAATAATAACTAATTTTGTTTATGGTGCAGCACTTTTAATTTCACTTTTAGCTAGAAGACCGCTTCTAGGATATTTTGTGGGCACATTAGTAGGGGATACTTCAGGTTGGTTAAAAGAACCAATTTTAGTTAAAGCTTATAAAACTATTACTTGGATTTGGGTTGGTGTTTTTTCTTTAAGAGTTATTGTCCAGGTTCCACTTTACTTAGCAAACAATATTGCAGCTTTGGGTCCAATAAAAATATTTATGGGTTGGCCCCTTTATTTATTTGCAGCTTGGATTAGTTATCAAATAGTGCAGACAGCACGAACAAAAATTAGTTAATTATTTACAGCACAAAATATTTCTAAGCGTTGGTTGTTGAGCAACTGCCGCCACAACTAGTAATTCATCTCCTGCTTCAAGTGGATCATCTGGATGCGGAGAAATAACTCTTTTATCTCTTAGAATCGCAACTAAAGCTGTATCAATTGGCCATTCAACTTCTCCAACTTTTTTACCGATAACTGGAGAATCTGCAGGAAGCGTTACTTCTAATAAATCAGAGCCTGATTGTCTTAAGGTAAATAGTCTTACTAATTCGCCAACTGTTACAGCTTCTTCAACAAGTGCTGTCATCATTTGTGGAGTTGAAACTGCAAAGTCAACTCCCCAAGCATCGTTAAATAGCCATTCATTTTTAGGATGATTTACCCTTCCCACAACTCTTGGCACTCCATATTCAGTTTTTGCCAAAAGTGAAACAACAAGATTTACTTTGTCGTCTCCAGTTGCTGCTACAACAATTTGAGCTTTGGCTAAATTTGCTTCGTCTAATGAATCTGGTTCACAAGCATCTGCCAAAACTGTTTTTGCTCCAGATTTTTTTGCACTATTAATTGCATCCGGATCTTCATCAATAACTGTTACTTCATGACCATTTTTTATTAAGTCTCGAGCAATTGCTCTTCCAACATTTCCTGCTCCAGCGATAACGATAAGCATTTTTATTCCTTTGGTCCTGAAGCAAAAACGTTTTCAACTAAATCTCGATCTCTTACTTGATAAATGGCGTGAATTAGATCGCCTTCTTGTAATACAGTGTCTCGATCTGGTAGCAATGCACCACCAAATCGACTAATCAATGCAACTCTTACTTTGGCAGCTTCTGAAAGTTGTCCAACTTTTTTGCCAAACCATTTAGGGGAAATAAAAACCTGAGCTAAGACAACATTTCCGCTTGGATCTCGCCATTCTTCTTGTGCCCCAAGTGGAAGTAATCGCCTAAGTACTTGATCGGTTGTCCAAGCAACACTAGCTACAGTTGGAATTCCTAATCTTTCATAAACTTTCGCTCTTCTTGGATCATAAATTCGTGCCACTACCAATGGAACATTAAATGTTTCACGAGCAACTCTTGCAGAAACAATATTTGAATTATCACCAGATGAAACAGCGGCAAAAGCTTGAGCTTTTTCAATTCCAGCTTCAATTAAAGTGTCGCGATCAAAACCGATTCCTAGAACTTTTTGACCAGAAAAATCATCACCTAAAATTTGAAAAGCACTTTCTTCTTTATCAATTATTGAAACGCTATGTCCCAATTCAATTAAACGAAACGAAAGAGCAGAGCCAACTCGACCACAACCCATAATGACTACATGCACTTAGGATTAATCCTTTGAAAGATTTAACTTCTATTTCATACGCTACACGAAAACTGCCCGTGATTATTGGAGTGGTTGATGGAGTAGAATTGAATAGTTGCGTAGTCTTGAGGGATTGTGGCAATTTTTACTAAATCGGTTAAACGTTTACTACTGGGTCGCGCTTTAAGAAGCGACAAATTAGGTGACACACTTTTACCTAAAAGAATTGCTCTACCAGTTTTTGCTTCAGATGCTTTGTCTTCAAATGCTTATGCCACTCAAGAAATCCTTTTAGTTTTAAGTATTAGTGGACTTGTTTATTTAAATAGTTCTATCTGGGTTGCTGTTGCAGTGGCTTTTGTAATGGGTGTAGTTGTGATGTCTTATAGGCAAAATGTTCATGCTTATCCAAGTGGTGGTGGAGATTATGAAGTAGTTACTACAAATTTAGGCAAAAAGCCAGGTTTAGTAGTTGCGGGTGCACTTATGGTTGATTATGTATTAACAGTTGCGGTTTCAATTTCTGCAGCAAAAGACAACATCGCTTCTGCAATTCCATTTTTCGCAAATCACGGAGTCTTTTTGGCAATCACTTTAATTGTTTTGTTGACTGTTTTAAATTTAAGAGGAGTCAAAGAATCTGGCACTTTATTTGCAATACCAACTTATGCTTTCATTTTTTCAATCGTAATGATGATGATTTGGGCAGGAATTCAGTTATTCCAAGGTGTTGAATTAAAAGCTGAAAGTGCTGATTGGACTGTAAAAGCAGAACAAACCTTTACCGGGTTTGCTCTGATGTTTTTGTTTGCGAGAGCATTTTCATCGGGCTGTACAGCATTAACCGGAGTTGAAGCTATATCTAATGGAGTTCCTGCATTTAGAAAACCAAAAAGTAAGAACGCTGCGACGACACTCTTAATGTTAGGCGTTATTTCTTCAACCATGTTTTTGTCAATCACTTTTCTGGCGATGAAAACTGGAGTAAAAGTTGCAGAACATCCAGAAAATTTAATTGGACTTCCAGAAGGGCAAGCACAAAAAACGGTTATCGTACAAATTGCTCAAGCCACGTTTGGCAATTTTTTAATTGGAACTTTAATAATCGCATTAGTAACTGCATTAATTTTGGTGTTGGCAGCTAATACTGCATTTAACGGCTTTCCAGTTCTTGCCTCCATTTTGGCACAAGACAGATTATTACCAAGACAGTTACACAATCGTGGAGATCGTTTGGCATTTAGTAATGGAATTATTTTTCTTTCAGCCGCTGCAATTGGTTTGGTTTATCTTTTCGATGCTAGTGTCACTCGTTTAATTCAGTTGTATATTTTAGGAGTTTTTACCTCTTTTACACTTGGTCAACTTGGAATGATCAGACATTGGACAAGACTAATTAAAATTACTAATGATAAAGAATCAATAAATAAAATGATTCGTTCGAGAATCATAAATTCTATTGGGTTTACCTTAACTTCAACCGTGCTCGTGATTGTTTTGGTAACAAAATTTACCCATGGAGCTTGGATGGTTATTGTTGCTATTCCTTTATTAATGGCAATCATGAGTGCAATTTCTTATTACTATAAAAAAGTAAATAACGAACTAACTTTGACTGATGATTCGATGCAAGTTTTGCCAAGTAGAGTTCATGGAATTGTTTTAGTTTCAAAAATGCATAAACCAACAATGAGAGCCATTTATTACGCAAGAGCAACAAGGCCAAGTTCACTAGAGGCAATTACAGTTCGTGCTGATGAAAAAGAAACTGAAGAACTTGTTAAACAATGGCAAATTCATGACATTCCTGTGCCATTGAAAGTTTTAGATTCACCATTTAGGGAAGTTACTAAACCCATAATTGATTATGTGAAAAATATTAGAAGAGAAAGCCCAAGAGATGCTATTTCAATTTTTATTCCGCAATATGTAGTTGGTCACTGGTGGGAGCAATTGTTACATAATCAATCAGCAATAAGACTTAAATCTAGATTGCTTTTCACCCCAGGCGTCATGGTGGTGAGCGTTCCTTGGCAACTTATGTCATCCGAAAATTTAGCAAATAAGGAACCAAAAGTAGTTCCGCAAAGTTTAAGACGTCAATAATTAAAAGTGAATCCCGGCGATTTAGTTACATTAAATATTGAAAAAGTTGCGCATGGTGGATTCTGTATTGCACGGCATGAAGGGGTTGTAGTTTTCGTTAGACATGCATTACCTAACGAAAAAGTAGAAGCTCAATTAATTTCAATGGCACCGGGCAAGAAATCTTGGTTTGCTCAAACAGTAAAAGTCATTAATAGTTCAAAATTTCGCAGAAATTCTCCTTGCCCATACTTTAAAAATGATGGCTGTGGTGGATGTGATTGGATGCACACATCGGCGTCTTATCAAAGACAACTTAAACTATCTGTCTTAATTGAACAACTTGAAAGACTAGGCAAAATAACAAATGCTCATGAAATATGTCGGATAAACGATTTAGATCCGGATGAAAAAAATTGGAGGACAAAAATTCGTTTGGCCAACAATGATAAAGGAGAGTTAGGATTTAGAAAATTTAGAAGTAATGAAATCCAAGTAGTTGAAAAGTGCTTAATTGCTGATGAAGAAATTAATAAAGTTATCCCCACTTTAGATAAATTGTCTCCAGGTTCAGAAGTTGAAATAGTAAAGAATGGTTCTCAAGTTTTAGTTTTTAATAACGAAAAAGAAATCTCTAAAATAAATAGAAAAGTTAACGAAAGTTTTTTTGAAGCCACCGGAACTGGTTTTTGGCAAGTTCACCCTAAAGCTGTCGAAGTTTTGAGTGAGTTAATTGAAAAAGAAATCAAGCGAATGACTTTCAGCACTTTTCTTGACTTATATGCAGGTGTCGGCATTTTTGCAAAAGTCATTTTAAGAGATAAACCTGATTCGGTAGGTTTCGTGATTGAAAGCGAAAAAGATGCAGCAGAAAGTGCAAAGAAAAATCTTACTGAGTTTAAAAAAGTTAAAGTCATTAAACAAAAGGTTGAGAATTGGATTAATAAAAATAGAGAAAAATTCGATCTCGTAGTTTTAGATCCTCCCAGATCAGGTGCTGGGGTTAAAGTCATGCAAAGTATCTGCAAGAGAGCCAGTAAGAAAATTATTTACATAGCTTGTGATCCTGCATCGTTGGCAAGAGATACTGTTGTGGCAAAAGTAAATGGTTGGAATCTTGAAAAAGTTGAAATGTTTGATTTTTTTCCTATGACTCATCACTTCGAAAGCGTGGCAGTTTTCACACGAGGTTAATTCGGTATTTTGTTCACTGATAGTCTTTAGGTAATAATAAATCGTGAGGTTTAATGAGCATTAATTCTTTTGACGCGAAACAGAATCTTGAATTTGGTTCAAGTTCTTATCAAATGTTTGATATCAATAAAGTGGCTGGCTCAAAATCTCTTCCTTTTAGTTTGAAAATTCTTTTGGAGAATTTGCTAAGAACTGAAGATGGCATAAATGTAACTAAGGATCACATAAGTTCAATTGCTAACTGGGACGAAAAAGCAGAACCAAGTATAGAAATTCCTTACACCCCAGCAAGAGTAATAATGCAAGATTTCACAGGTGTGCCAGCAATTGTTGATCTTGCAACAATGCGCGAAGCAATGATTGAACTTGGGGGCAATCCTGAAAAAGTAAATCCATTGGCACCTGCAGAACTAGTGATTGATCATTCAGTCATCGCTGACTCTTTTGGGTCAAATATGTCATTTCAAATAAATGTTGATTTGGAATATGAAAGAAATGAAGAAAGATATCAATTTTTAAGATGGGGACAAGGCGCTTTTTCTGAATTTAAAGTTGTGCCACCAGGAACAGGAATTGTGCACCAGGTAAATATAGAAAATCTTGCAAGAGTTGTTTTTGAAAAAAATTCAGTAATTTATCCTGACACAGTTGTTGGAACAGATTCGCACACCACAATGGTGAATGGTTTAGGAGTTTTAGGCTGGGGCGTCGGTGGAATTGAAGCCGAAGCAGCGATGCTTGGTCAACCTGTAAGCATGTTAATTCCAAAAGTTGTTGGATTTAAATTAACAGGATCATTAAAAGAAGGTGTCACAGCAACAGATTTAGTTTTAACTATTACGGAAATTCTAAGAAAACATGGCGTTGTTGGAAAATTTGTTGAATTCTATGGAGCAGGTTGCACTTCTGTACCACTTGCCAACAGAGCAACTATTGGAAATATGAGTCCAGAATATGGATCAACAGTTGCAATTTTTCCAATAGATGAACAAACAATTGAATATTTAAGATTTACAGGAAGAAGTAAAGCACAACTTGATTTAGTTGAAAACTATGCAAAGAAGCAAGGGTTATGGCTTGATCCAAATCATGAACCAAGATTTAGTGAGCATTTGCAACTCGATCTTTCAACGATTGAACCAAGCATTGCTGGTCCAAAAAGACCTCAAGATCGAGTTAGTCTAAAAAATGCAAAAGAAAATTTCAACAAAGTTCTAAGTAATTACACTAATGAAGTTGATAAAAATATTGAAGTTAATTTGGATGGAGAAAAATTTAATTTAACCCATGGTTCAGTTGTTATTGCCGCAATAACTTCTTGCACAAACACTTCAAATCCAGAAGTAATGATTGGCGCTGGACTAGTGGCAAAAAAAGCAGTTGAACTAGGACTTACCCGAGCACCATGGGTAAAAACAACGCTAGCTCCTGGTTCTCAAGTAGTGACTGATTACTTAAATAAATCAGGCTTAACACCGTATTTAAATAAATTAGGTTTTGATCTTGTTGGTTACGGTTGCACTACTTGTATTGGAAATAGTGGGCCACTTCCTGAACCAATTAGTGCTGCCATCAATAAAGCTAATTTAGCAGCCGTTTCAGTGCTAAGTGGAAACAGAAATTTTGAAGGCAGAATTAATCCAGATGTAAAAATGAATTATCTTGCATCCCCACCTTTAGTTGTCGCCTATTCAATTGCAGGAAATATGAATGTGGATTTAAATAATGACGCCATCGGAACAACAACGGATAGTAAAAAGGTTTATTTAAAAGATATTTGGCCATCCACTCAGGAAATTCAAGATTATATAAATCAAGCCATAGATAGTGAAATGTTTGTTAAACGTTATGCGGATGTATTTAAAGGCGATGAACGTTGGCAAAAGCTTCCAACTCCTACCGGTAAAACTTTTACCTGGTCTAACTCAAGCACTTATGTAAGAAAACCACCATATTTTGAAAATATGCCTAAACTTCCTCAAAAAGTAACTAACGTTATAAACGCCCGAGTTTTAGCTTGGCTTGGAGATTCTGTTACTACAGATCACATTTCTCCTGCGGGAAGCATCAAAATAGATTCACCTGCTGGTAAATATTTAATTGAACACGGAATAGATAAAAAAGATTTTAATTCGTATGGATCTAGAAGAGGAAACCACGAAGTAATGATTCGTGGGACTTTTGCCAACATTAGATTAAAAAACAAACTACTAAAAGATGTTGAAGGCGGTTTTACCTTTAATTTCTTAAAAAATAATCAAGACACAATCTATGACGCAAGTGTTGACTATATAAGTAGCAATATTCCGCTAATCATAATTGCTGGAACAGAATATGGTTCAGGTTCGTCAAGAGATTGGGCCGCAAAAGGCACTGCTTTACTTGGAGTTAAGGCTGTGATTGCGGAATCCTACGAAAGAATTCATAGAAGTAATTTAGTAGGAATGGGAGTATTGCCACTGCAATTTTTAGATGGAGATAATGCAGAAAAATTGGGCTTAGATGGATCCGAAACTTATAGTATCTCTGGCATTGAAAAGTTGAATGAAAATACAATTCCGAAAACTTTAGATGTAGTTGCTAAAGGTAAAAATGGAGAAAAAACTTTCCAAGTTAAGTTAAGAATTGATACTCCTGGAGAAGCTGATTATTACCGTAATGGTGGAATCTTGCCTTACGTTTTAAGACAACTAGCAAAATAATTATGTCTAGAAATTTAGTTGCAGGTGTAGATTCTTCAACTCAATCAGTCAAGATTGTAGTTAGAGATGCTCAAACTGGAGAATTAGTACGAGAAGCACGAGGTTCACATCCAGATGCAACTGAAGTAGATCCATTAATTTGGTGGAATGAATTTGAGAATAAATCAAAAGATTTACTAGAGGATGTAAAAGCAATATCAATTGGTGCTCAACAGCATGGAATGGTTGTTATAGATCAAAATAAAAATATTGTTAGAGATGCACTTTTATGGAATGACACAAGATCTGCTCAAGATGCAACAGATTTGATAAATGAATTAGGGGGAGCTCAAAAGTGGGCGGATGCGATTGGTTCTATGCCAGTCGCCTCATTTACAGTTACAAAACTTAGATGGCTTGCAAAAAATGAACCAGAAAATGCAAAAAAAGTTTCTGGAGTTATGTTGCCACATGATTATTTAAGTTGGAATTTAATGAATAAACCAGATGAATTTGTCACAGACAGAGGTGATGCTTCGGGCTCTGGATATTGGTCTCCGCAAACAAATGAATACCGAAAAGATTTACTCAAACTTGCTTTCGGCAGAGAAATTCAAGTACCACGAGTTGCTAAACCAAACGAAGTAATTGGTGAAACTAAAACAGGAATAAAAATCGGCCCTGGAACTGGCGACAATATGGCTGCAGCATTAGGACTAGGCGCACAAACTGGTGACATAGTTATTTCGCTAGGAACCTCTGGTACTGCATACACAGTTTCAGCAAATCCAACAAATGATTCATCAGGAATAATTGCAGGCTTTGCTGATGCAACAGGAAATTATTTACCGCTTGCTTGCACATTAAATGCGGCAAGAGTTATCAATGCAGGAGCTGCAACATTAAATGTTTCACTCGATGATTTTGCAAAACTTGCTTTAACTGCACAACCTGGTTCACAAGGTTTAGTGTTACTTCCATTTTTAGATGGCGAAAGAACTCCTAATTTGCCTAATGCAAAGGGTTCATTGCATGGTTTGACCAGAAATAATTTAACTCCAGAAAATTTTGCCAGAGCCTGTATTGAAGGAATGCTTTGTTCGTTAGCAGAGGCAAGTGATTACATAACAAACTTTGGGCAAAAAACGAAACCAAATCGAGTGGTGCTGATCGGGGGAGCAGCGGTTTCAAGTGCTGTGCAAGAAATTGCAGCGACATTATTTGAAGTTCCAGTTCATATTCCACCAATGTCTGAATATGTGGCTGATGGTGCCGCAAGACAAGCTGCTTGGGTTTTATCAGGTGAAACTAAACCACCAGTCTGGGAAGAAAAAGGAAGCGTTGAGAAGCAACCTGACTTTAAAGAAAAGGTCAGACTTGCCTATCGAGAGGCATTTTCATCTCTCTATAAATAAAGAGTAAGAAATGTTACGGAATGTTATCGAAAAGTAATATTTTTGACGCTTAATTGTGACTACCTTTACTAGCCCTCAGAAATGGGTTCAAGGTAAGTTATTGTCTGTTGCAAATAATTTGCGCAAATAATCCTTTTGAAATGAGGTTATCAGTGTCTAGCGCTTTGACTCCAAAAAGAGAAGATAAATTCGCCTTTGGTTTATGGACAATTGGTCATTCAGGTAGAGATCCATTTGGAGAAGCGACAAGACCACCGATTTATCCTGCAGATTTTGTTAGAAAACTTGGTGAATTAAATGTTTGGGGAGTTTCATTTCATGACG
>VFQT010000662.1_pt1 | contig 48194 bp, 44 predicted proteins | sample 3512381 | NCBI WGS metagenome assembly VFQT01 (sample SAMN10412376, study PRJNA504923) | tailings metagenome | isolation source: Relicate 2 Philex TSF3 active mining site | place: Philippines: Tuba, Benguet | collected 2017-08-29 | reverse complement strand
AATTGACTGAGGAAGAAATCGATATAATTGAAGAGCAATTTACATTGATATTCTCTGAAAATTAAGCTATGTAAGTAAAATCATACAACAGGTTGTTTTATCGTTTTTTACCGTTTGCTGTATTTTTGACGGTAACTTTCTATTCCATAACCCCCTCCAAATCCTCATAAAAAATGCGCAACGATATTGGCTTTATTAAGCAATACTGAAAATGACTAGCCTCTATTTAACTGATAATCATAAATTTGATCTATTTTCGTTTTAAAACAAGTTTTGATTCGTTGTAGTCTTATGATGAAATTGACGAAAATGGTGATAACGAAAAGATTCTTTAAGCTTCAGGCGTCTCTTGCTGCGTTCTTATTACTATGTTTTTTCAGCACATTCCTGCAGTCTTGTGGCAATCTGCACAAGGCAATGCCCTTTGAGGAAGAGTCGGTCAATAATGAGTATTACTTGTTTGATACGATTCAAATCAAAACGTTATATAAGACCTACAACAGAGCATACGCACCTTATCGTTTTAGCGATTATGGATTTTACGTAACGTTGAAAAGTGATACCACTTCAAAAAACTTGATCTTGACTTTTGCACATGACGGTGTTCCAGGAATGTTTATATTTTATGATGCCCAAGGAAATGAAAAATCTGAGTTCATTTTTGAAAAACAATCAGGTACATTGAGAAATATGAAATTAGCTAATGTAGATTCTTTCAAAAATATTTCCACAGCTTATTACCCTTCTGGTCGGCTCAAAAGTAGGAGCCTCAATTCACCACTTACAGAAGGGATACAATTTAAATTAGAAGAAAATGGCGATACCGTTTATGTCATGCATAAATGTCTGAATTATTTTAAAGATACCATTCCTTACCATCAATACCATTTAGAGAATGGGATACGAATGGTTTCGGTTCAAGATGGTGAAGGTAGGATCTTTCAAAACGGGAAACTTCAGCAGATTCAGCGCTGGCAAGACGGAAAATTGATTGATACGCAATATCAAGATACCAGTTTACAAGTCGAGCCGCAACCAACATCTTCACCGCTCGCCACCGATGCTTGGCAACTCATCAATTTAAGTGCTTCAGCGCGTCTGCGTTATCGAATAATACCGCCCGATAGTATTTCCACCTCCCCACCTCACTCCAAACCAATTAGTTACGAGTTGATACAAGAAGAACTGAATGGCTCCAATTGGCAAATCAAAATGGCCTATACCGCTTCCAACGGAATCATTAAGGAAATTATCTATTTTGACGAACAGCGAAATCAATACCACATTTATTATGACACTTTGACCGGTACTGTAGACCGCTTTGAATTCACAAATGCGCTCAACACCAAGCAAGCGAACATGTACTTTTCTACGAATGGTAACTTAAAAAGGAAAAAAGTTCAAAACAACAATTTAAAATTACATTTTAAGAATTGAATTTATGAATAATGCCGTCAGTCACTTTCTAATTACCGCAAGTAGCGTATTTATATTTTTGACCTATCTTTTCTCGCAACAAATTATATTTGATTTTCTGTCACTGGGATTTTGGTTGGTTTTAGCCGCACTAATGAATTCAATTATTAGTGTAATGCAAACGATAAGCGAAAGAAAATTTCAAAATTATGTGCTAACGCTGATCAATTTTATATGTCTACTTTTATTAACCTATGGATTCATATTTTTATTTCTAGTTAAATATAAATTAATAGATTGGGGACGGTAACATAAATCAAAAAAAACCGATCCTACTTACTCATGATTAAACCTTCCCCTTGTGTCGGTATTCGAACCTGCTCCAATCGCGCGCCTGAGTTTAGCGTCTTGGGAAAAAGGTTTTTTGAACCCAGAGGAATTTTAATACCTTAGTGTTCTATGAAGATACAGGGCAACATCGAACGTCGAAGTAATGAATATCAAGATGAAAAATAGGATTAAACCAAGCGTTTACTTTTTTGCTCTTTTGATCATTTCTCAATCGTGCCATACAGCGCACAGGAAGAAGAACATCTTAGGTGACTATCTCAAAGACAAGAACATAAATGCGATCAAAATTGAATCTTTTACAAAGGATTCTTTTGAAGTGCTACCGAACAGTAGTGCCATTTTTGCCAAGATGGAAAAAATTAAAAGGTCTACTGGAATTTGGAAATATGCGCCAAAGAGAAAATTAATCATCGCGTATTCATCACAGAAGATAGACACGCTTTATACAAATGGTCGTATTTTCCAATATGGTAATTTATTTTTCGTGCATAGTGCCTATCTTTTTAAAGTTTCGAAAAAGAAGGCAGAAAACCACTTAAATATAGCGTATGCTGAATTAGTCAAAGACATCAATTTGATGAAGGGATTAAGTGATAGTTGTGTGCTGAACATTTTCGACATAATTAAATCAAAGGCATTAGGAGGTGATGACAACTTTACCAGTTATCAATTACTTTTTAATATTGCAGAGAAGTCTGATGGATGGGTTTCTGAATTATGTGTATCCCTAATTTCTGATCTTTTTATCATAGATAATAAAAAGTTCGCTGCGTTTTACAATTCAAAACAGAATCCAATTAGTTCAACATTCCATCAGTTCTTAAAAGAGGGATTGTGCATCTATATTTATAATTCCAACGACCCAGAAAAAAGAAAACAAAAGCTACTAAAAATGATTGCTAATTTGTCTCAAGGTGATTCGAAATCGGCGTTTAATAAAATGATAAATGAAATTGATAAGTCATTTTGTGACTAACAAAACAATGCTTTTTTTTAACTCAATTCTCAAATGCAATTGAAAAAAAGGATACAATTGAACTATTTAAACATATTTCCCGACCTCTAGAAGTCTATGGCAATGAGGATAGAGATCCAAGACTTGCAATTAACAAGCAAACTGAAATATTAAAGGCACTAGAAATCTGTTTGAATAATGATTCTTATGATGTGAAGTCTGAAACATTTTTTAAAAATAGCTTACACCTCAAAAAATCATTAACAAACGAAAATGTAAATAATCCTAAATCAGATACGACATTTTCAGTTACCAATTTTGACTTTAAACTTATTAATGGAGAATGGAAACTTACCCGATTGTATATTGACACAAGAAACTTTCAACATAGTCACTAATCTGAATTTATGATGGCAAATGGTTTAAAATTTTCTCTGTTATTATTTTTTTACAATCATACATTCTTGTTTTCACAGATAAGTTTGATTGATGAATATAAGTACCAAATTATTTGCTCGGAAGACACCGTAAATAAGTGCACTTTAGATGGTTTTGAAAACTTTTATATTTACACCTATTCAAGACAAAATGAATATTTTTTGGATCTTGATACTTTGAAAAAAGACTTTATTCTTTACAAAGAATCACTATATACATTTGATGATTTATTAAGATTAAAACAGCGCAATTATACCGTATCGTTCAGTTTAGAAAATATATATTTAGTTAGAACGAAAAAACATAATTTTTTAGTTATTCAAGGGTTTAATTCTTTTCAAATAGGTTCAGACCAGCAAACTTTTTTCATTGTTTTAAAAATAATTGATGAAAGTGTTGAAGTCGTTTCTTCTTATATTCTTGATGCAACCGAAGATTCCGACTCAATAAGACTTATAAAAAGATTTAGAAGTCTAAAACTGAAACATAAAAAATTAAAATTGCTTAAATGATCCGAGTATCAAAAATATTTCTCTTTTGATTTCGGGCAGAGGTAGAGAAATGGTAGAGAAAAATACGCTAAGCAATATGTAAGGTACAAGGATACAAGAAAATAAAAATTAAAGCAATTCTTCTATGGTGGTCACCAACGATAACATATTAAACAAAGAATTCAGATCGGACTCAAAGACGGATTTAGTGTATGTGTTTATCACTACGCTGCCATTTATACTTTTTATTGGTGGCATGATTTTTCTAGCATTATTCATGTCCTTCGGCATTTTGGGGAAGGTGTTTCGTTTTGATGACAGAACAATTAAAAATGATTTTTATAAAAGATATGAACCATAAAAGGCAGTTTCTTTAAGATGTTTAAAACCAATTTTGTTATAGATCAATCTGGTGATTATTTGAAATTGTTGGATGACGATGATCGTAGCCAATTGACTTGGTTTGGTTATTGTATTCAATGCATTGAAGTGTCTGACCAATCCCAGCATTTAACTACGTTACGGAAGATGCTTCAAAAGCAGATAGACTATTTAAATGCAGAAAACTGGATTATCAAACATGACGACATGGACTTCCCATGGATCCAAGGTCTCGATATCAACAATGCATTCATAGCTAAATTTAAAACGCTATTTGTCCAAAGCAATATTGACTTTGAATACGTCGGTCCACTTCAATTAGCTAAAAATGAATTAGGTGCTGTCTTGGATGAATTAATTTATTACCCAAAAAACTTATCGTACAAAAATATAGACCTTATACCCATCGGATTTGATTTAATCATCAAGCTGACTGCACATATGGACATTCAATTGATCAGTAGAAATGAACAGATACTCAAGGAGCTTCTTCATTTTTCTGGCAAGGAAACAAGGGTTCTCAACATGTTATTTTGAAAAATAGAAAATGAATTCAAAGAACAATTGCATGATTCATATTTGTCCATACTGCGTTGTTTCGTACAAAGTAGACATTTCGAACAGCAACACTCATTGAATTTAGTAGCTTTGCAGCAAAATACTGCCCATGACTTTTCGCGACCTGAATTTGAAAAAACCGCTTTGGTCGGCCTTGGATGACCTCGGTTACCATACCCCTACTACCATTCAAGCTGCGGGTTTCAATGTCATGATGTCGGGTAAAGATACCATCGGGATTGCTCAAACCGGTACCGGAAAAACACTTGCTTACCTCCTGCCCTGCTTGTGCATGTGGAAATTTTCCAAAGAACCGCATCCGCAAATTTTAATTATTGTACCCACAAGAGAATTGGTGCTGCAAGTAGTGGAACAAGTAGAACAACTCACCACATACATGAATGTAGCTGTTGGCGGTGTCTATGGTGGTGCCAATATGAATACCCAAGCCGCTATGGTATTGCAGGGCCTCGATATTTTAGTCGGGACACCTGGGCGCGTTCACGATTTAGCGGCAAGTGGTTCCTTGCAACTCAAGCACATCAAAAAAGTGGTCATCGACGAAGTGGACGAAACGCTTAGTCTTGGATTTAGACCCCAACTTCTTAACATTTTTGAATTTTTGCCCACCAAAAAGCAATTTATGGTGTTTTCGGCCACACTCTCCGATGAGGTCGCTGGTTTCTTAGAAAATTACCTGATTTCTCCAGTACGTGTGGAGGCCGCAAGAGCTGGTTCACCGCTCGAACAAATTGATCAGATGGCCTACCAAGTACCTAATTTTTTATCAAAAATAGAACTATTACATGCCGTACTCGAAGAAGCTACCGCCGAAGCAAAGGTGCTGGTATTTGTTGCTTCGCGGGCTTTGGCCGATTTACTTTATGAAAAAATAGAAGACTTTTACGGTGAATCTTTGGGCATCATTCACTCCAATAAAGCGCAGAATTTCAGATTTGAAGCCGTTCGGGCTTTTCAAGAAGGGCGAATTCGCATTTTAATTGCTACCGACTTAATTGCCCGCGGTATTGATATCACCGACGTTACGCACGTCGTCAATTTTGATTTGCCCGATTTGCCCGAAAACTACATACACCGCATTGGCCGAACCGGTAGAGCTGCGCAAAATGGCATTGCCATTGCATTCGTTACCGAAAAAGAGCAAGCGCATCTTTCTGCAATAGAAGCTTTTATGCAAAAAGAATTGCGCTTCACTGCAGTTCCTGATCGCGTTGAATTCAGTTCAGAATTACTTGAATTTGAAAAACCGAAAACAGATGTTCCGGGCAAATTACTGAAACTACCCAAACGCGAGGTTGGGCCTGCCTTTCACGAGAAAAAAGAGAAGAATAAGAAGGTTAATGTGCGCTACAATCACAAAAAAGCGATGCGCGAGAAATACGGTAAACCCAAGAAAAAAGGGTCTAAAAAATCTTAAATTCCTTTGAGTAATTCGTTGTACAAGTCATTAAACGAAATACCGCCTGTTGTTTTGGTTTGCGACAACTGCTTGAATTCCACCAAAGACCACAAGACGAATTCCATCAAAAACGGCAGGTCTTGTTGGGCCACGTTTGGTTGGTAGGCTTCAAGAAAATCTTTGAGTGGTACAATGCGCATGAGTGCAGCTTCATGAGCTTGATTGGTGGCTTCATCGGGCAATTCAAAGGTATTTACCGACTTGAACCATTCTATGATGGCGTCATACGGTGTAGATTGCTCCTGTTTTTTGAGCTTTTCTATCTTTGGAAAATAAGACAAGAACAAGGTTTTAGTGGCCTCGCTGATCAACTGATTGACCACAAAAGCGCTTCCCTCCTGCTCTCCTTCGTAAACCAACTCAACCTTTCCGGTAATGGCTGGCAGCATTCCGATCAGGTCACTGTACCTGACGGTCGTTTTCTTTTCATTGTTGAGAATAGCCCTGCGCTCGGCTGTACTCACTAAGTTTTCGTAGGCAGTGATACTCATGCGGGCACTTACGCCGCTTTTATAATCGATGTATGGACTCTGGCGCGCCTCAAAAGCAATTTGCTCTAAGATGTCTTTGGCAAGTTCTGGCACATACACCTCCACAGCGCGTTGCGTCAGTTGCTGGGCTTCTTGCGCTGTGATTTTTTTTGCTGTTTTGATATCGGCGGCGTAATGCGTTAGGATTTGTGATCCGATACGGTCTTTGAGCGGTGTAATGATACTGCCTCGGTTGGTGTAGTCTTCAGGATTGGCCGTAAATACAAATTGTAAATCGAGGGGCAAGCGCAGTTTAAAACCGCGAATTTGCACATCTCCTTCTTCTAAAATATTGAACAAAGCTACCTGAATACGCGCCTGCAAATCGGGCAACTCATTGATGACAAAAATACAGCGATTGGCACGTGGTATCATGCCGTAATGAAGCACGCGTTCGTCTGCATAAGACAGCTTGAGGCTTGCCGCTTTAATGGGGTCGATGTCGCCGATAAGATCTGCAATGGTAACGTCGGGTGTGGCAAGCTTTTCAAAAAACCGCTCTGTTCGATGCAACCAAGTGATAGGCGTGGCGTCCCCTTTTTCAGAGAGAAGATCAAGGGCATACCGACTTAAAGGATTGAGTGGATCATCATTGATTTCACTGCCTGCTACTACAGGAATGTATTCGTCCAGTAAATTCAAAAGCAAACGCGCAATACGGGTTTTACCTTGACCGCGCAAGCCCAGTAAATTGATGTTGTGCTGGGACAAAATAGCGCGTTCGAGCTGCGGAATAACGGTTTGTTCGTAGCCATGCATATTCGGAAAAGTAGCTTGGCCTGACTGCAGTTTTGCAATAAGGTTATCGCGCAGTTCATTTTTGATGCTTTTGGAGACATAACCAGCTGCTTTGAGCTGACCTAAGGTAGAGATGGTTGCGTGCATTGCTTTATTGAAGTCGTTGTTTTCTATTCGATTGATAGTCGTGAAAGATCATTTCGCCAAGACCTTTGAGCCCTGTAAAAAATGCTTTGCCGTTATTGGATTTGGTAAATTCTTCTACAAAAGATTGCAAATAAGGGTCGCGGGCAATCATAAAAGTGGTAATGGGTATGTGCAGCTTACGCGCCTGCGCCGCCATGTTGTAGCATTTTTCGACAATAAAATGATCGAGCCCATTGCTGTTTTTGTAGTATTGCCCGTCTGGCAAACGCAAACAACTCGGTTTACCGTCGGTGATCATAAATATTTGCTTGTTGGTATTGCGTTTTCTGCGTAAGATATCCATAGCGAGTTCCAGACCGGCAACGGTATTGGTATGATACGGCCCTACGTTGAGATAAGGTAAATCTTTGATTTGAATTGGCCAGGCGTCATTGCCAAAAACCAATACGTCGATGGTATCTTTTGGATAGGTCGTTGTGATGAATTCCGCAAGTGCCATAGCCACTTTTTTAGCCGGCGTGATGCGGTCTTCGCCATATAGAATCATGCTGTGACTGATGTCGATCATCAGGACCGTACTCATTTGAGATTTGTGGTGGGTGTCTTCCACTAAAAGGTCTTGTTCATTAAGGATGAAATCCGAAATGCCATTTTGAATTTGGGCATTTTTGATGCTTTCTGTCATGGAAATGCGTTCCAAAGCATCTCCGAATTGAAAGGCGCGGTATTCACCTGTGGCTTCATCTCCTTGCCCAATTTTTTTAGTGCTGTGTTGCCCCCTCCCGCTTTTGCGGATATTGCCAAAGATTTGTTCCATTGCATTTTTACGCAAAATGCGCTCGGTTTTGGCCGTTATGGCCAACGGACCCTTCCCATCAGGTTGGATTTCTTCTTTGAGGTATCCGCGTTTTTTGAGTTCCTCAACGAAATCGTCAAGGGTATAGTCGGGGGTCGTTAACTTGTATTCTTCATCAATGATTTTAAGCCAATCGAGTGCTTCGTCGACATCGCCAGAAGTGTGCGTAATGAGCTCACTAAACACGTCAAAAAGCCGCTCAAACGGCGTTTGATCCGGGGCTTCAAAAGGTTTAAAAACGTAACTAGATTGCGCCATGAAGCATACTTTAAAGGATAAACAGCACCGACCAAAGAAAGTTTAGTCTGCGTAACGTTTTTGGAAATTTACTTCTTTCGAAGCATTTCCAAATAGAGCGCCTCCACTTTGTTTCGGGCCCATGCGGTACGGCGCAAAAAGACCAGGCTCGATTTGATGCTGGGGTCGTGTTTAAAGCAATTGATATTGATCTTAAAAGCCAGGTGCTCCCAACCGTAGTTCTCGACGAGTTCCTCTAAAATTTGAGCCAATTTAACGCCGTGAAGTGGGTTATTGGGTTGTTCTTGCATGAATTATTGCTTTTGCAATTTGTGGTAAGATGAATAAGAGAGCAAGAGAACACCAAGTACAAAGAACGGAATGAAGGTCTCACCATTGAAACCATCAACAGCAGCATGGCTGATTGCAGCAAAAAGGAAATCAAATACAAAACCGGCATAAGCCCACTCTTTGAGTGTTTTTGGAACTTGAGGAATCATGAGTGCGAGGGTTCCAAGAACTTTAAAAACAGCTAAAGCTATTCCGAAGTAGGCCGGATAACCCAGATGTTCAAGACTTTCTTTGGCCATTTCGGACTGAGAAGTAAGCGCCGGCATGACGCCTTCGAATAAAAAAATAAGTGTTGTAGTTACCCAAAAGGTGATCTTTGTAGTTTTCATAGACATGGATTTGTATCAAAGATAAGTATCCTCTTGGAGAATATTAATCTTTTATACCGGATTATTGAGCCCTTCAAGCAATTTTTCTATAGTCCAATTCTTTTGATTCAAAAATATATCATGATGAAAGTAATCTAACTTTTTTAACAGAAAGGTGAGTGTATCTATTTCTGATTGACTTAGGTTGCCCACCACTATTTTTGATACCGCACTCATTTGTGGCAGCAAATCCAAAATAGCTTCCCTTCCGAGTTGTGTAATGGCCACCCTGACACTCCTTCGATCTACTGGGTCATTAAATTCAGTAAGCAACCCTTGTTTATGCAAACGTTTAATCACTTCAATACCAGAAGTTTTCTCGACAATTTGCTTACTAATTAATTCCGTTTTTGTTAAACTTTCAAACGTCATTAAGGTAATTAAAAAAGAAAACTCATCTGCCGTTTGAATCGGACTATTACCCATTGCTTTTTTAATGTAACTCTTTGCATAGCGATACATGAAGGTGATTAGTATAGCGGGGTCAGCGTTTGCCGACTTTCGGGCTTGTTCCAAAAATTCATTCTGGTCTCCGCCCACCGACCTCATCTCTAAAGGTGTTATTTCATCTTTTCCTTTTAGGTAGGCAACAAAATCTGCAGTTGTGTATGGGGAATTACCAATTTGAGAATCAAAAGAGTCCAGCAAGTTGATAACGTCGATTAACACTTCTTTTTTCATATTCAAATAATCAAGTCGTCTACAAAATTAATTCTTTTAATACGAAAACCTATAAATTTTATTGTTTTATTACGATTTCGTATTAAATTTGTCCTATTCAATCGAAAACGTACGAATGTTGCCAAAATACAAAAACCAATTACGCCAGCAGGGCGAGTTCGAAAAAGCCAGTAAAAAACTTGGTTTCTCCGTGATTAGCTGCCAAACAGATCCCGATTATTTCCGGGTTGTCGTTATGGTAGATCAGCCAGAACAACTCAACAAATTGCGCTTAACTGCTTTACTTGATCGTTGCATTGAACTATTTCATTCTTATTATGTTTGGTCAGAAGTAATTAAAACAACCCAGACTTCTTTTGAACTTGTGCGCAATTTTCAAGGATTTTCTCAACTTCAAATTGAAATCGACCAGCATCAAACTGATGAAAACTACCTTTTCATGGAAGCTTATGTTTATAACGGTGCTCAATTAATTCTGAAAAATAACATTGCCTTTGATCAACTAAAAAGCGACTTATCTATCCATAATGACATAACAGATGAAACCAATCGAGTTAATCGCCAACCAGCGTATATATTTTAAGGCCCAACACACCAAGCCACTTGAAGCACGCCTAGCGCTACTTAAGCAATTCAAAAAAATGCTTGTCGAAAACGAGCAACAGCTTTACAAAGCGGTCCATGCTGATTTTGGCAAATCTGAGCACGAAGCGTTTTTGACAGAAGTAGCCATTTTGATCAAAGATATCGAAGAAGCACAGCGCTCCTTGGTCAAGTGGACCCAAGCGCAGCGTGTACCAACCAATTTAGTAAACTTACCGGGTCGCTCATATATTGTACCGGAACCTTTAGGCGTTTGCCTGGTTATCGGCGCATGGAATTACCCCATTCAGCTTTCGTTAGCACCTGCAATCGCGGCTCTCGCAGCCGGAAATACAGTTATTTTAAAACCCTCAGAACTCGCCGCCAATTGTGCACAATGCATGGCCGATTTGGTGGCTCAATATTTTGATCCGGCTGTTTTTACGGTGGTTCAAGGTGGCGTCGAAGAAACGCAAGCCTTGCTTGCTGAGCGCTTTGACAAAATCTTTTTTACAGGGAGTCCGGCAGTGGGCCGGGTGGTCTACCAGGCTGCAGCCAAACACCTGACGCCCGTTACACTCGAACTCGGCGGCAAGAGCCCTGCGATCATTACCCAAAGTGCCAACTTACAAATTGCTGTAAAGCGCTTGGTTTGGGCTAAATTTCTCAATGCAGGCCAAACTTGTATTGCACCGGACTATGTTTTTGTACATGCCTCCGTTTACGATACCTGTTTGGAACTTTTCAAAAGCCAAATTGCAGCCAACGATTATCGGCTCGATGCACACAACTACGTAAAGATCATCAATGAACGCCATTTAGCGCGTTTGAAAAACCTAATTGATCAGGATAAAATTGCTTTGGGTGGGCAGATCGATGCGTTGAACCGCGTTATTGCACCTACCCTACTTGAAAATGTGCAGTTGACTGACGCCATTATGCAAGAAGAAATTTTTGGTCCGTTGCTTCCGCTTATCAAGTACCAAGATTTTGAAGAAGTCTTGCAGTACATCGAAAACAACGAAAAACCGCTATCGGCCTATTTGTTCTCCAATGACCCAGCCGAACAAAAAAATTGGGAACAACGACTATCGTTTGGTGGTGGCTGCATCAACGATGCCATTATGCACATCACCAACCCCAATTTACCCTTTGGCGGCGTCGGACAGAGCGGAACCGGAAGCTACCATGGCAAAGCAGGTTTTGATACTTTTTCACATTTCAAATCCGTTTTCAAAAAGCCAAACATTTTTGAAGTACCTTTGAAATACCCACCTTATACCTCAAGTAAAATGGCTTGGATCAAACGTTTACTTCGCTTTTCATGAATCCGATTGCAAAATTAGCCGGTGTCGGTAAAGAATACCAAGTTGGAGACCAAACAATAGTGGCGCTGCAACCGGTCGATCTAGAAATTCGTTCCGGTGAGTTGCTACTGATTATTGGTCCTTCTGGATCTGGCAAAACCACCCTACTTTCCTTATTGGGCTGCGTCATTTACCCCTCCTATGGTCAACTTTGGGTCAAAGACCAGCTCATCAATTCACTCTCTTCCAATGAGCTAGCCGCTTTGCGCTTGAATACCATTGGCTTTGTTTTTCAGAGTTTCAATCTGATTGCACCGCTCAATGCCCTCGATAACGTCATGATGCCGCTGCAGTTGAAAAAACTGCCCAGGCAAACGGCCAAACAAAAGGCACTGGCAGCACTAGAACTTGTAGGGATGTCTGATCGCAAAAGCAACCTACCCAAACAACTCTCAGGTGGTCAACAGCAACGTGTAGCCATTGCACGCGCACTTGTTACCGATCCGCAGCTCGTGCTCTGCGACGAACCAACCGCTTCGCTCGACGCCAATTCTATTTCTACAGTGATGCAAGAACTCGTCAACCTAGCGCGCAACGGTAAAGCAGTGTGTGTAGTTACCCACGACCCAAGGTTATTGCAATATGCCGACCGCATCATTGAAGTAGACGCCGGCCGTGCCACCGAAATTTCCAAAACAGATTTATCTCAAAAATTAGCCATTCATTGATATGCATTTCAAAACAAGCTCCCTCGTTCTTTTAACACTTATACTGATCTCTTGCGGTAGTAAGGAAGCACCTGTTAAACTCGAAAAATACAAAGTCAACAAAATTGATCAAATCATTGGTGTTGCCCGTATAGAACCCGCAGCAAAAATCAGCCCTATTGGCTCCGAAAGTGCAGGCAAAATCGTGCAAATTCATGTCCAAGAAGGTCAATTTGTTGAAAAAGGAACCTTACTCCTTACTTTGGATCAGTCCCTCGACATCGCGCAGCTTCAGCAAAGCGAAGCCAAGATGCTCACCAAACAACAGCGTAGCAAGAGTTTAGAGGCTAAAATTGCCGCGCTCGAACTCAAGATTGAAATCGCCGATGCCGAACGCAACCGTGACCGCAACTTAGCCAATGCGCAGGCAGGCACCCAAAAAGCTGCTTTCGATTCGGAAAACACTTATAAAAATCTCAAAGCCGAACTTGCTATAGCCAAAGCAGACTTAGCCGAAGCCAACGCAGCGCTTGGCGAAACCAAAATGGAATTGAATTACACGAAGAAGCTATCAGACAAAAAAAATATTTATGCTCCTGCCGATGGCATGGTCCTCAATTGGGATGTCAAACAAGGCCAAGCAGTTACCATTGGTAACAAACTCGGCGACTTCGCACCCAAAGGTGACCTCATCGCAACAACAGAAGTCGATGAATTATTTGCCATGAAAGTGAAAAACGGCCAGCACGCAGCCATCAACATTCAAGGAACCAAAGAACGTTTAAGCACCGGAACCGTTGTTTATTGCGCTCCTTATTTATCTAAAAAATCTATTTTCAATGACCGTGCCGACAACCTCGAAGACCGCAGGGTACGAGAGGTGCGCGTGCGCATCGACCAACCAGAAGCAGTGCTCATTGGCAGTAGAGTTGAATGCATTATTAGCCTCAAATAAAAATGCAGTTACTTCGTACCGCACTTAAATTCATCCGATTCGACAAACCAAAAAGCGTGGGTGCGCTTTTCGGGGTCATCATTTCTATCTTCTTGGTAGGCCAACAAACCGGTATTTTTACCTTCCTGACCAACGCCATGTGCTATTTTGTACGCGTAAATGACGGCTACATTTGGGTTACAGACAACAAGACAGAAAATGTCAATGCACTTGCTCCAATAGACGTTCGTTTGGGCTTTGAAATGGAGAGTTTACCGCACATTAAAAAGGCACACCAGTTTGTTTTGGCCAGTGGCGCAGCGCGTTTTCCTGACGGCACAGCAGCGGGGCTCAGTATTGTTGGCGTAGAACTACCTGAATTCAATGGCATCCAACAAGGTATTTTTACAGATGGCGGCCCCCAAGACCTTATTTCGGACGGAGCGGTTTCTGTCGATTATTTTGATGCCAAAGCGCTGGGCAATCCAAAAAAAGGCGACTATTTCGAGCTCAACAATAAACAAGTGCGCATTGCCGCCCTTACCAAAGGAGCGCGCTCTTTTGGAGGAGGTCTTATTTCCTACACCACCATAGACCGCGCGCGCTTTTTAGGCAATGTTTCGAATTCGAAAACTTCAGCCTTTTTAGTAGAAGTTGACCAGCCCAAAAATATGCAGAAAGTTGTCGCGTCGATCAATGCCAACATTCCTGGAGTGAAAGCCTGGATGCCCACTGCGTTTAAAAACCAAACCATAATAACCGTACTCAAGTCGAGTGGCATTGCCTTTTCGTTTGGTACACTCATCATTTTTGCACTTATTTCTGGTTTCATCATCATTGGCCTTACGCTCTACTCTGCGGCCATTGACCGCATCAAAGACTATGGCACACTAAAAGCCATTGGTGCCACAAATGGTTATATCCGCAAACTTATTTTGATGCAGGCTAGCCTGTACGCAATTGTCGGCTTTTTGATTGGTTATGCCCTCATCGAAGGCTTCAGAAATGGCATCGCCAATGCCGGAACCTTATTTACTTTTTCACCGGCAATAAAGTTTGGTTTCTTTGTCATTACGGCCGTGATCAGTATTTCAGGCACTTTGTTTGCCATCCGTAGAATTACTAAATTAGAACCTGCTTCTGTATTTAGGAATTGATCACCAATGTTTCAAAAATTTCCGCTTATCCTCAAAATAGTTATTGTTTGCTGTAGTACACTATTTGCTTTAAGTTGCGCAATTTGGATTTATTGTTTTGAACAAGCAAGGTCCTCTATTCTTGTAGCGGCTTTGTTAGAATTTATCCTGACATGGAGCCTCATCTTTGGTGCATTTGTATTTTATCAAACCTTCAAGTACTTTCGATTACCGAAACGCTTTTACCGCCAACTCCCTTTTGAAAAAACCGCTTTTTTTAGGCGAATTGGCGTACTACAATTCAGAAAAATTTTGATCAACTCCTTTTTTAGACACCTGAACCCAAGGGTGTACGTCAGAAAAAGGAGTCGTGATGAGTTTTTGCGGTTGATCGAAGAAACTAAGCAAGCAGAGACCTCTCACCTCCTCTCTGGTTTGGTCACTTTTATTTTTCAAATATTGTACCTATTCAATGACCATTTTTTGTCCTTTTGTCTATTGAGTTTCTTTAATCTTGTTTTTAATTTGTATCCACTGCTTTTACAACGCTGTAACCGCTTTCAATTTTTAGCGAAACTCGATAAGTTTAGCTAATTTTGAATCCTCATGGAGCAAAACGAACCCACGCGCATCAATAAATACCTTAGTGAAGTTGGCTATTGCTCGAGAAGAGCTGCGGATAAACTCATCGAGCAAGGTCGTGTGCGTATCAATGGCCAGGTTCCCGAAATGGGTACCAAAGTGCTGCCCGGAGATGTAATTACCGTGGATGACGAAGCTATTGGTGCACCCCAAGAAGCGTTTATTTACATTGCTTTCAATAAGCCTGTTGGTATTGTGTGTACCACTGATCATATCCGCGAGAAAGACAATATCATTGATTTTATCAATCACCCTAAACGGATTTTTCCGATTGGCCGCCTAGATAAACCCAGTGAGGGTCTTATTTTCCTGACCAACGACGGCGATATCGTCAATAAAATTTTACGGGCGCGCAATCACCACGAAAAAGAATATGTGGTAACCGTGAATAAACCGATAACCAAAGATTTCATTCATAAAATGAGTAACGGCCTTCCTATTTTAGGAACGCGGACCCGCAAGTGTGTCGTCAAGCAAACAGGCAGCCATACCTTTACGATTATTCTTACCCAAGGCCTCAACAGACAAATTCGCCGAATGTGCGAATATTTAGATTATCGCGTGAGTAAACTCAAGCGCACTCGCATCATGAATATCCAACTAGATGTGCCCGTGGGCCAATGGCGCTACCTCAATGAAGACGAAATTTTAGTCATTCAATCTATGGTTTCCGACAGTTCCAAGACGTTTGAATAATCCTGATGCAACGAAATGTTGCAAGACCACGTCTGTGCATAAATCTTTCAAATGCGCAATAAATTTTACTTCCTCTTTTTATTCATTTCCAACTCTATTTTTGGCCAATTCACCATTGACCCAAGCTTTAATCAAAACGGCACAAGTGAATTTATTCAGTTTGCAGGCAACGTAGTGAACGGACAAAAAATTGCTTATAATGCAGATCAATCCATCATAGTAGCAGGTCGTTGGAATGACCAATTAACCATTTGGAAATACCTACAAAATGGCACTTTAGATACCAATTTCGGACAAGGCGGTTTAAGTGCGATTCCAATGCCTAACGGCATATGGACACTTGTTAAGGACCTGCAAATCCTTCCAGATGGTCGCATAGTTGTTTTGGCCGATGCACTTCTTTTTTACAGCCCAAATATCGACTATTCTCAATGTTCAATTGCTTTGGCTAGGTTTCTACCAAATGGGACGCCTGATCCAAGCTTCAACAATGCGGGCTTATTGCTTACCCGGCCTCAAATAGGCTACGAATACATGAGCCGAACGCTCGAGGTTACCGCAGACGGAAGCCTTTTTGTTGGCGGTTATTCTGCGGCTTACGGACATTATTCTTGTGCATCTGCACAGTCAGATTATTATGCATGGTTTATTGCCAAGTTTTTAGAAAATGGTGCTTACGACACGAGTTTCAATAATACGGGCTATATCCAAAGACCATCGGTAGATATTGCACAAAATGTTTTTCAGCCGCAGACTTATAATGCGAGCATACTCGATATTCAAGTAGGTTCAGATCAAAGCATCCTGTTTGCTGGCGCATTTAATGGCCAAGACCACGGATATTTTTCGGGTAAATTACTTGCGAATGGTGACTATGATCTTTCCTATGCTTTAAATGGCAGAAGCCCTATTCACGATCCCGCCATTTATTTTCCTGCAAATGATGGTTCTTACGCATATATTCAGCCCGACCAAAGCATCCTATATGTTGCACAATATGTCAATTATGGCAATCCAACGGTGCTCGACTCAACCTTTCTTCGCGTTTATAAAATGAATGCGACGGGTTCAGTTGACCAGGGATTTGCAAACCTTGGGGAACTACAGTTTTCTGTAGCTTCCAATCAAGTTAGACTTTCTTCCGATAACCAAGGTAGGCTTGTTTTTTGTTGGTACTCAAAGCGAATCAACGGGTCCCAAGAAGTGGGCTTCAGACGTTATCTACCGAATGGAACATTAGATCAAAATTTTGGCAGTGTCGGAACCTTAATCGATGAACCACTTGCAAATGATCCGTTTATGAACATGAGCAGCGTCAACGATTTGGTATTCAACCCAAATAATACGGACCTGAGTATAGTCAGTTATCGTTCTGCTAATTATGTTCCAACAAGTTTCCGGGTTCTTAATTACCTTGTTGACACAACCATCAATACAACACAAATCATTGAAAATGAATTGAATGACGTAGAACTTTATCCGTGTCCGGTAACCGACGCTTTTACACTGCATACAAAAAGGCATTTTGAGCGTGGAAAAATCGCCATATTCGATTTAAAAGGAAGCCTCATTTACGCAGCGCCCATATTTGAATACGAAAATTGTATTTCAACAAATAATTGGCAACCAGGCACCTACCTCATTTCAATTGAATTAGATCAGCATCTTTATCACACAAAAGTGTCGAAGCTCTAAATAAAAGCCCTTACGGTGTGCTTCTTTATTGCTTCACCAATCGTTGGGTAAAAACTTGGTCGGCATATTTGCTTTTCAACAAATAGGCACCAGGTGCTAAATGATTCAAGTCCAAAACTTGTTTTGTTTGCCCTTCTATAACGCCATTTAAAAGCAATTTACCATTGATGTCGTGTAGTTCGTAGGTCAATGGCTTGTCCAAAGCAGAACTCAGGTGAAGCTCATTGCTGAACGGATTCGGATATAAAAGGACCCCATTAGTGATTGATGTTTCATATAGCGCCAAACTGTTATCGTTTTCACAGAGTTGACGTACTTCATCGTAGTTTAATGCCCGATTCCACAAGGCCATCTGATCCATTTGACCATTGAAATACGTTCCCATGGGACTGACAGGATTGCCAATATAGCCTCCAATTCTAGATTCTGTATTGGAATAGATCATGTTCGTGGCGCCAGTACCTTGGTAAGTTCCGTTTTGCAACTCACAATCAATGTAAATTTGCATGTCAAAAGCGCCTTTTATGATGGCAACAATATGATGCCAAGTGTTGGTGCTGATGCCGCTATTGGTGCAAAACGAACGGCGATTACCTGGACTCGCATTTCCTAAGCCGGCACTAATGTGCGCTGAAACCTGACCCGTATTTGGTGCAATATTCAAACAATAGCCGTAATAGTCATTATAAATATTATCGCTGCGGAACACCTCATTAGTGGTTGCCAAAGACTGCAAATTGACCCATACCGAAATGGTAATCGGTAAAGGAACCTTCACCGCATTGTCATTAAACACTAAATAGTGCTGATTTCCAAAGGCCAAACCGTGATTTGAAAGCCCAACTCGATCAGGTACGAAGGTGGTCCCGAATGGCGTTAGGTTGATCGCGCTCGGTCCTAAATCGTTGTAGTTTTGATCAAAAGGAAACATGGCAATAAGACCGTTCGTCAGCTGGGCATTTGTAAAAGAGACGAATAAAACAAAAAATAAGGAGAGAGACAGTTTCATGTAAAGCATGTTTAATTTCAACAATTTAAAAGACGAATTGAGGTGAAATCATTTACCTCAGCTCCTCAAACAACAATTCCACTTTCGGATCCAAAACATAGGTACAATTCTTCATCGCATTTAATTCTGGTAACAGAAAACTATTATTCCTATTACTGATAATTAGCTTCTTCTGAGCAACGAGTTGGCCATTTTGGTAAAACGATACCATTAACGGAAAACTAAAAAAAGATGCTTGTACTTGCTCGACATCGAAAAAAACTTGGCCCGCATTTTCTCTAAACTTGACGGCAATAATTGGATGGCCTGGTTGATACAACCATTGATCGAAGAAAGCGCGGAGGTCAAGTTGGAAATCTCCTTCGAGTTGGGCCAACATCACTTTACAAAAATCTTCGGTAGAAGCATTTTGGTGTTTAAACAATTGGTAATAGGCGCTCATCCCTGCAAAAAAGGCGCGGTCACCCATTTGTAGGCGCGTCATGTGTAGTACCCAGGCGCCTTTTTGATAGGCGTTCGTATTGAGTAGCGCATTCAAATCAGTGGTGAGCGAATCGACCAAAGGACGCTTGAATTGTTGATAAAAGCGCAAGACTTTATTACGGTCTTGGGCAAGTTGGGCTTTAAAAGCGAGGTCGCCTTCAGATTCACGGATGTATAAATTGGTAAGAAAAGTGGCAAAACCTTCGCTCAACCAAAGATGTGACCAGTCCGCCTCCGTGACCGCATTACCAAACCATTGATGTGCAATTTCGTGCGCTACCAAATGCGCGCTGCGCAAATCTGCGTTCAAGGAATTTTCATCGTAGAAAATACAACCGGCGTTTTCCATGCCGCCATAACGGGTGGTGGATTGGATATTCATTAGGTCAGTATATGGATATGGGCCCATTTTTAGATCGTAAAAACGAAGAATCTCGGTTGCCACCTCGAAAGATGCCAGACCTTTCGTACTGTCTTGCGGATACACGTAAGCACTGACATCAACGCTATCGACTTTTCCAATTTCTTTCGTTACAAATTTCGCGATGCCAATGACGGCCACTTTTGTGGCAATGGGCTCGTCCATGCGGTAGGTCCACTCCATTAGAAGATCATTTTCTTTTGAGATTTTTGAGGACAAAACACCATTGGCAACAACCGTATATTTTGGTGGGGTCAGGACTTTGAACTGATAGGTCGCTTTATCGGATGGATGGTCATGACAAGCATACCAGTTTCGAGCCCTATTGGGCCAATTATCGGCAAAAATGGTGGGCTCATTGAATTTATTTTCTCCAATGATAAGACCATCTTGGGGTTCGCCGTTTAACTTAATGAACAGTTGAATATCTCCTGTTTGCAGTTGAACCGGTAAGTCAATGATCAAATGTGTGGCGGTTTGTTTCCATTTTACATTTTGATAAGGTGCTGTAACACTTGTGACGGTCATGCCAGGTATATGATCATGAGGGCCAATTAAGTCTAATTTCAATTCCGAAGTAGGTGCCAAAAGCCTAATTTGCAGCGCTTCGATTACTGTAATTTGCTTTTCATCAGGACTTAAAATGAGTTGTAAATCATAATGGCTGACATCAATGTTGGACTGACCTAAAAAAGTAGCGGTCCATAATGTGAAAAATGAAATAAAGAACGTTCTCATAGGCCAAATAAGACGCCTTCTTTTAATGAATAAGGCGAGATGTAAATTTGTTGAATTTTTGCTTGTTGAATGACCCAACGGGTTTTAATGGCCGCGAGTGGAGCCATGCGCTTGCGAATCGGTATGATGTGTGCATTGAGGTCTCGCTCTGCCTGAGTCGAAGCAATGATGCGATCCAACATCTTTTTAAATTCAACAATATCAACCTGAACGGAAGTACCGTTAGGATCAAAAATTTCTTGGGCAAGCAACTCATAAAAAGTTTCAAAACTGCCAGAAGCGCCAATCAAAACACTTGGTATCGCTTGATTAAAAAAATAGCCACATTTTTGTTGTAAATAAGCCTCTATTTTGGCGACATCCTGTGGTGAAAAAGGATCTTGGCAATCAAAAAGTTGAAACATTCGAGAAACCCCAATATCAAAAGATTGCGCAAATTCAAGACCGCTAGCATTTGCGGCAATAAATTCAGTAGAACCGCCGCCAATATCCATAATTAATCCTGGCGTTGTAAATTCATGGGTCAATTTTACCCCGTTATAAATGAATTGCGCTTCTTGCAGGCCAGAAATAATTTCAATTTTAATATTTAATTCTTTAGCAACCTTCATGACGAACTCAGCTGAATTGGTGGCATCTCGGAGTGCGGATGTCCCGATTGCACGTATGAAATCAACTTCCCATTGAACGCATAATTGCTTGAAATATTGGAGGGCTGCAAAGGCCCGTGTCATGGCGGCATCGCCAATCCGATTTTCATTGATGCCGTCCATACCGAGGGCAACACCTTCTTTGGTCTGAAAAAGCACACGGCGCGTTGCTATTTCAGCGATGAGCAAATTGAAGGTATTGGTGCCCAAATCGATGATGGCCCGGCGCATATTCTTTAGAATTTAAGAATTGATTTGCGGTACCAGCGCGCTGCCAAAGCCAATAATGCAAATGCACAAAAAAGCAACAACAATAAACTCAATAAAACCTTGGTGTAGGCGGCAAGACTCAGGCCTTTCGCCAAAGAGATCAGCGCCAAAACCGGCGAACTAAATGGTAAGAAACCGAGTATCTCGGTAAGGGTACTCGCTGGAAAATAAATAGCGTATATCCCTGAGAAGAGGCCAAAACTGACTAAGAACAGCAAAGGAAATAAAAACTGTTGGCCATCGGCTTCAGCACTACTGCGCGCTCCTAATACTGCAAACAAAGCACCATAAAATAAAAAGCTTGCTACAAAAAAGAGCAAGAAATGTACAATCAAAGATGCGAAGGGTAGCTGTTCAAAAACCAAAGAAGACAACGGATTGAGGCGTTGAGGTGCGCTTTGCCCCCAATTGCTGGGATCAAAGATGTCCACGAAAATGGTTTCTTGCAAAAACCAAAACCCCATTGCTAATAATAAAATCCAACCCAACATTTGAAGCAGGGCTACAAAGCCAATACCAAGAATTTTGCTAAGCATGAGCTGTCCTGGCTTTACACTTGCCAGCAAAACTTCTACAATGCGGTTGCTTTTTTCACGTACGGTTGCACGAAAAATGGTCATGCTGTACAACGCAACGAAAAAGAGCACAAAAGCACCTAGAACAAAACCGGCCCATGAATTGGCTTCTTTTGACTCATTTTTAGGGTCTTTTAGATCCCGAAAATCAAAGATAAATCCTTGTTTAATTTGACGAAAAGCTTGTTCGGTAAGGTTGGAGTGCTGGGCAGCAATAAGTTCTTCCATGCGGCGCTCTACTTGAAATTTAAGCTGCATTCGGGCATCGAGGCCGAGCTGGTCTCGAAAAAAAACAAAACATTTTTTATTGTTGAGCACTTTTTCATTGAGTTCTAGTAGCACGTCAAATTCTTGGTAAGCTTTACCTTTTTGAAATTCCGTTAGTTCTAAGTAATCATCGATAAAAAAATAGTGAATTTGTTGCTCTTCTTGGGCCATGAGGCGATGAGACATGATTTGGCCTGGATCTGCAATGAGTACATTGAGCTCTTGTTTACCTTGATCTGCCGCTTTGAGTAAACCGATCAATAAGAGAAGCACCACAATAGGCCCCAAAACAAGCATATACCAAAACCCTTTTTGACTGAGTCTTTCTTGGATTTCTCTTTTGGTGAGTAGGAATAAATTAGACATTTTGGGCTGCTTTTTGAGAAATCAAATCAATAAATACCTCTTGCATAGAAGGCTGCACCTGAGACAAATGCTCGACTTGTACTTGTTCTTGCAAGCTGCGCATGAGGTCGTTGAGCGTACGCCCTCCTCTGCTCTGAAGGGTGCATTCAAAAAGGCCTTCTTCGAGTTCTTTTTGAGTGAGCAGCGTGAAGTCGGTCCAAAGGGCATTGGCAAAACTGAGCATATTTCCTTTAAACCGCACTTCAATAAGACCTTTGGAATGCATGCGACGCAACTGTTGAACCGCATCTTGAGCCAAAACCTGACCGTTGTGTAAGAGCGCGGCGTAATCACAGACTTCGTCGACGCTTTTCATGTTGTGCGTGGACAAAATAATGGTGGTACCCTGTTCTTTGAGCGCCTTGATCTCGTTCATGATGAGCTCAACATTGAGCGGATCAAAACCAGATAAGGGTTCATCTAGGATAAGTAATTTAGGCTGATGAACTAAAGCTGCAATGAATTGTACTTTTTGAGCCATCCCCTTGGAAAGCATTGCAATGCGTTTGTGCTGCCAATCATTCATTTCGAAATGTTGCAGCCAGTGGTCGACATTTCTTGCAGCCGCTGTTTTACTCAGGCCTCTGAGTTGGGCAAGAAAGAGTAAATGCCCGCGTACGGACATGGTTTTGTACAAACCACGCTCTTCGGGTAGATAACCAATTTGGCGAAGATGAGCAGGTTCTAATGGCTTTCCTTCGAAGTAAACCTGACCGCTATCTGGATTTAGAATTTGATTGAGGATGCGAATAAGCGTGGTTTTGCCAGCGCCATTGGGACCCAACAAGCCAAAAATGTGACCTTTGTTGACCTCCATATTAACCGCATCTAGGACCAACTTACGGTTATAGGATTTACTAACTTCAGCGATTTGAATCATGAGTTAAAGCTAAGAAAAATCCGAACTAGCGCAACGACTTGAGCGGTTTCCAGCCTAATTTTTTAGCAAGCACAAAATACAGAAAAGCAAAAGTGAGTGCGCCTGAAAGTAATTGTATCGTTAAATTGCCCGGCGGACGTTCATCGATAAATAAAGCATCGGTTCGAAAAACATGCCAGCCACTGGTGAGCACCAAAACACCAAAAAGGTTGTTAAAAACATGAAAAGCAATGGCCAACTCTGCGCCTTCATCTTGGATACTGATCAGGGCCATGAATACACCTGCCATAAAATAATAGAGAAGAATACCAGGGCCGAGTGCGTTTACTTCAGGGTTAGAAATATGCATAAACGCAAACATCAATGAACTGATGGTCAAACTAATCCAGGGATTGTTGGTACGTAAATAGAGGCCTTGAAGGGCATAAATTCTAAAAATCAATTCTTCGGCAGCAGCCTGAAAAGGCACCATAAGAATTGCCACAAATAGCAAGGGCCAAAAAGAGGCCGCCTTGAAATTCCAAGTGAGTTGATCTGTTGCCCCAGAGATAACAACGTCGAGAAAAGTATATGCACCAAAAAAAACGAGCAAAAAAGCACTAAACCCCAAAAAGCGTTTCCAACGAAAACGGGGTGCCGATGTAAAAATACTTTGTAGACCTCTTTTGTGTGCGTACATTAAGTACAACACCAAGCCAAAAAAAACGAGTAAAAAAGGAATGAGCATACCGATGAGTAAGCGCAATGAACCGTATGCAGCTATGAAGTCAGTTTGCGCTGGATCGAAAAGCGTGCCTGGGAAGTTGTATTTGACATCGAGCAACATTGGGATGTTACCGAGTATGTACAACAAGATGATCAGGGCAATACCACCTAGATAAAGGCCAGTCGAATTGCGCCCCTCTTTAACCAGTTCTAGAAATTTCATTAACTAAAGATGTCGCGCATGCGGCTAAAAAAGCCTTTGTCTTTTTGCGCTTTGTACGGATCGAAGTTTTCGGAATCGCGGAGTTTTTCGAGGAGCTCTTTTTCTTCCTTACTGATGCTCGTTGGCGTGTACACATGTAAATGAACGAAAAGATCGCCGGTGCCATAACGCTGTACACTTGGCAATCCTTTGCCGCGCAAACGCAGTACCTTTCCACTTTGGGTACCAGCATCGACTTTTATTTTGACCTTGCCACCTACTGTCGGCACCTCAATGGAGGCACCCAGCACGGCATCTGTGAAGTGCAAGTAGGCATCATAATGTAGATTTTCACCCTCGCGTCGGAGTTCGTCGTGAGCCACCTCTTCAATGACTACAATGAGATCACCGGGGGCACCATTGAAAGGCCCTGCGTTTCCTTTTCCACGAACACTGAGTTGCATGCCATCTTCAACGCCTGCAGGAATTTCAATCTCGATGATTTCTTCTTGTTTGCGCAATCCTTGTGCATCGGCGTCAGCAGGCTTGGTATCGATGCTTTTTCCGGCACCCTGACAAACATGACACGCCGATTGTGTTTGCATAGCGCCTAAAAAAGTTTGCGCCACGCGTGTGATGCGGCCAGTACCCTGACACGTTGGGCAGCTTTTGAAAGTAACGCCGTCGGCTTGCACCAATTTATTGACTTTGATTTTTTTCTTGACCCCTTGCGCAATTTCTTCTAGTGTAAGTTTCATTTTGACACGAAGATTGGTGCCTTTCACAACGCGTGAACCGCCTCGGCTGCCGCCAAAACTACCACCAAAAGCGCCGCCAAAGATATCGCCAAACTGAGAGAAGATGTCGTCCATGTTCATGCCGCCACCAAAACCACCTGCGCCTCCCATTCCGGCGTGTCCGAAGCGGTCGTATTGTGCTTTTTTCTCAGGGTTGCTCAGGACTTCATAAGCCTCGGCGGCCTCTTTGAATTTTTCCTCAGCACTGGCGTCGTCGGGGTTTTTGTCGGGATGGTATTTCAAGGCCAATTTTCGGTAAGCCTTTTTGATTTCGGATTCGTCAGCATTTTTGCTAACGCCCAACACTTCGTAGTAATCGCGCTTGTTACTCATGGTTTATTTATTGTCCAACAACAACTTTTGCAAAGCGCAAAACTTTGTCATTGAGGTAATATCCTTTTTCTACGTCATCTATAACTTTGCCTTTTTGATCCTCGGTTGGCGCTGGAATATTCGCTATCGCTTCGTGCAAATCGGCATCAAAAGGTTGGTCTTTCGCCTCCATTTCTTTGAGGCCTTTTGAGAGCAATATTTGTTTGAATTTTGCTTGAATGAGCTTGAATCCTTCGCGCAAAGCGGCCACGTCGTCGAGCTGCTCGTTGTTGGCGATGGCGCGTTCGAAATCGTCTAGAACTGGTAACAAGTCCTTGAGTAAACTGCCGTTTGCCGAGGCAATGAGGTCTAATTTTTCTAGATTGGTCCGACGGCGGTAGTTGTCAAATTCAGCGTAGAGTCGGACAAATTTATCTTTGTATTCATCGACAACTTCTGTAGCTTGATCCTCGGTATTTACGGTTTCTTCTTGCGGCATTTCTTGCGGCATTTCTTGCGGCATTTCTTGCTGTTCTTCGTTAAGTAGCTCGTTTTCGACTGACATTTTTACGTGTTTTAATTTGAATTGCGAATAGACAAATAACAGACCAAGCCGCTATTTAGGACAAGCTGGCAGGCATTGGCTGACATTATGTGTCAAAAAAGCAGTTTTTTAGTTCTTGCCCAAAGATTGTGTAATTTTAGCACATGAAAAAAATCCTCTTTGCTTTTTTACTTTTTAGTCCATTTACAAAAGCACAACTGCTTTTTGAGATCTCTGGTAATGGACTTACCCAAAAATCCTACTTGTACGGCACCATTCATATGCTGCCCAAAGACCAGTTTGAGCTCAGCAATAGTCTCAAACGCGCTTTTGATGCATCGGCTACAATTGCGATGGAAGTGGACCTCAATATGGGCGCTGCAGAGAAAATAGCCTTAGCCCAACAAGTACTCTTGCCAGAAGGTAAAACCCTCCAGGATTACATGCCTGCGCAAGATTATATCAAACTCAAAATGTATTGTTTGGATTCCCTCAAATGGAGTGTCTCTAAATTTGAGCGCAGTAGTAAACTCAAACCTATGTTTTTTTCGAGCATTCTGATTCAAGAAAGCATGTCCGATATGGCTTCTTACGAAATGGAATTCAATAAAATGGCCAAGAAAAAGAATAAAAATACAATGGGGCTTGAAACGATTCAATTTCAATTGAGTCTGTTTGACCAACTGCCCATGCAAACGCAAGTAGAAATGCTCCAGGCAGACCTCGACAGCGAACTAAAGAACTTCGACACCTTACTTGCCTATTATTTAAAAGAAGACCTCGAAGCACTTCAAGTTCTCATGAATGCCGAGACTGCTGCTTATCCTGAATTCAATGAATTGCTATTGGTCAACCGCAACAAAAGCTGGATAGCACCAATGGCACAGCAAATGCAAAAAGAAAGCACCTTTTTTGCAGTTGGTGCAGGCCACTTGGGCGGTCCAAATGGCGTGCTAGAACTGTTGAAACAAAAAGGCTATACCGTAACGGCTATTAAACAAAAATAAACATGAGCCTCCAAGAACAATTTCAACAAATTATTGAATTTCGTCGCAGTAACCGCAAATTTGACCCTAACGTACCTGTACCTGAAGCAGTTATTGAACGCAGTTTAAAACGCGCCATTCTATCGCCCAACTCGAGCAACATGCAACTCTGGAGTTTTCATTGGATTCATTCGCCAAGCGAAAAAGAAAAAGTAGCCGAACTTTGTCTTGGTCAGTCTGCCGCGCGTACCGCCCAAGAATTCGTGGTCTTTGTGACCCGACCCGACCAATGGCAGGCCAGAAAAAATTGGCATTTAGCGCAAGTCAACAAAGAAATCAATGGCGAGCCCACTAAAGCGCAGAAAATGATGCTGCAATACTACGGCAAGGTCATGCCTTTGCTTTATGCAGCAGATCCCTTCAGGGTTATTGCTGCGCTAAGACTGACGATCAGTTTTTTTGGTGGTTTGTTTAAGCCTTTTTACCGCACCGGCGGCGCTTCAGCCGTCTCTGTAGTCACCCATAAATCTTGTGCGCTAGCGGCCCAGACTTTTATGCTTTCAGTTGCTGCAGAAGGTTTTCATAGTTGCCCCTTAGAAGGTTTCGACGCCAAACGACTCAAAAGTTACCTAAAGCTTCCGTATCGGGCAGAAATCAATATGGTGGTGGCTGTTGGGCTGGGTACCGAACCTGGAATTTGGGGTGAGCGCGTTCGGGTTCCCTATGAAGAAGTTGTTGAGAAGATCTAGGTTAAGTTATTTTATTTCAAGTAATTGCGAATGCCGACTCGAAGAGCTGGTTTCACCTGACCCAGCGCTTCTATGAGCGCGATTTGCGCCCTGACCTCTACATCAATTTCTGGATATTTTTTGCGCAATCTTTTCAAATGATACAAGGCGTAAACCCGGTTTGCAACTTTGATGTCGGCGTCCTGAAAAAGACGAAAGTACAAATCTAACAGTGACCCTGCGTTTTTTTGCCGCTGGGGAAAGCTCAGCAAGACCACAAGCAAACTGCGTTGGATATCGTGCTTGGTCGTTTGTAGCAAACCCTCTTCTAATTGATTTTGAAATTTGTAGAGCAATTGTGGCTCTGACTTGGCAATATGCACCAAAAGCCAAGCGCTATAGGCCGGTATAGGATGTTTTTTGTCTGAAAAAACGAGTTGTATCAAGAGGGGAATCAGCTCTGGACTGTCCAGAAAAAATTGATGGAAAGACGTAAAATGAGGCTTTTTAGCACGGGCTAAAATCAGCGCTTCGATTTCACTATGTTCCAACACTATTCCGCTTTTGGATCCGCTTTTTTCTTACTTGGTTTCGCTTTTTCGATGCTCAATTTCAAGGTGTCTTGTCCAGTTTCAAAATCGAGGACAATGGTATCACCTTCTTGTAAATTGGCATTGATGATTTCTTCTGCAAGCGGATCTTCGATGTATTTTTGAATGGCGCGTTTGAGTGGACGCGCACCAAATTTTTCGTCGTAACCTCTTTCGGCAATGAAATCTTTGGCGGCCGCTGTGCAGCTGACGTGGTAGCCTAGATTACCAATGCGCAAGAGTAGTTTTTCGAGTTCGATGTCAATGATTAGGTGGATGTCTTCGCGTTTGAGAGACTTGAACATAATCATGTCGTCGACGCGGTTCAAGAACTCGGGAGAAAAAGCTTTTCTGAGTGCATTTTGCACTACCGACAATGCGTTTTGCTCTTGTGCATCTTGCTGGGCTTTGGTTCCGAAGCCGACACCTGTTCCGAAATCGGCTAATTGGCGCGCACCGATATTAGAGGTCATGATCAGGATGGTGTTTTTGAAATCGATTTTTCGACCCAAACCGTCGGTCATGTGGCCGTCGTCTAGCACTTGCAACAACAAATTGAAGACATCCGGATGCGCTTTTTCGATTTCGTCGAGCAAGACAATGGCATATGGCTTGCGGCGCACCTTCTCAGTTAATTGCCCGCCTTCTTCATAGCCGACATAGCCCGGAGGCGCCCCAACGAGTCGAGAGATGGAGAATTTTTCCATGTATTCGGACATATCTACCCGAATAAGTGCGTCGTCTGAATCAAATAAGTTTTTAGCGAGAATTTTGGCAAGTTGGGTTTTACCAACACCTGTTGGTCCTAAAAAGAAGAATGAACCAATTGGCTTGTTGGGGTCTTTGAGCCCAGCTCGGTTGCGTTGTATGGCACGCACCACTTTGGCAACAGCTTCGTCTTGGCCAATGACCTTACCTTTAATGGTTTCGGCCATTTTGACAAGTTTCCCGAGTTCAGATTCAGAAATTTTGGTGACCGGAACACCGCTCATCATGGAAACCACTTCGGCAACATTTTCTTCGGTTACAACCACACGGTTATTCTTGGCTTCTTCTTCCCATTTGGTTTTAGCAGCTTCGAGTTCTTCTTGAAACTTGCGCTCGGCATCGCGGAGCTCGGCAGCCTTTTCGTATTGCTGAGAACGAATGACCTCTGCTTTTTGGCCTTTAAGCGCTTCTATCTGCGCTTCGATATCGGTAATTTCTTTGGGAACGTGTAAATTGGTGATGTGTACCCTTGAACCGACTTCGTCGAGCGCGTCTATGGCTTTGTCTGGCAAGTGGCGATCGGTGATGTAGCGTTCGGTGAGTTTAACGCAGGCAGCAATAGCTTCGTCGGTGTAGCGCACGCTGTGGTGATCTTCGTAGCGCTCTTTGATGTTGTTGAGAATCTGGATGGTTTCGTCAATGCTGGTGGGTTCTATGATGACCTTCTGAAAACGACGCTCTAAGGCACCGTCTTTTTCGATGTATTGACGGTATTCATCCAGGGTAGTTGCACCGATGGCTTGCATTTCGCCTCTGGCCAGTGCCGGCTTGAACATATTAGAGGCATCTAGCGAACCGCTTGCACCTCCAGCACCGATAATGGTGTGGATTTCATCGATAAACAAAATGATATCTGGGTTTTTCTCGATTTCTTGCATGACTGCTTTCATGCGCTCCTCGAACTGACCGCGGTATTTTGTGCCGGCGACCAAAGAAGCGAGATCCAGAGAAACGATGCGCTTGTTGAATAAAATGCGCGATACTTTGCGTTGCACGATACGCAATGCCAAACCTTCCGCAATGGCCGATTTACCAACACCAGGTTCACCAATCAAAATGGGATTGTTCTTTTTGCGACGCGATAAAATTTGACTCACGCGTTCGATTTCTTTTTCGCGACCAACAATTGGATCCAGACGACCTAGCTCTGCCATTTTGGTGAGGTCGCGACCAAAATTATCCAAAACAGGTGTTTTGGATTTAGGGTCGGCGCTTTTGCGCTGGGCTTGCGAGAAATTTTCTTCGTTTTCTTCTTGGCCTGAGCCAGGAAACTCAGCGCTGGGTTGTTGTTTGTCTTGGAGCATAAGTTCGTATTCGTCGCGGGCGTTTTCGTACATGACGCCGTATTTGTTTAATATTTGGCAAGCAACGCTGTCTTCGTAACGCAAGATTGTCAGCAGTAAGTGTTCGGTACCAATGATACTTTGTTTGAATTCTTTGGCCTCTAGATAGGATTGCTTGATGATGTTTTCAGCTTGTTTAAGTAGCGGTAAGTTCAAGTTGACCAATTCACGGACCGCCGTTTTGGAGAGCATTTTTTCGAGTTCGTCTTTGAGGGCGGGCAAGTCTAATTTGAATTCTTGGAGAATGCGAATGGCCGTGCCTTCGTTGAGACGAATGAGACCCAACAATAAATGCTCAGCACCGACAAACTCGTTGGAGAGACGCACGGCTTCATCTCGGCTGTAGCTGATCATGTCTTTGACACGTGGAGAAAATTTAGCTTCCATGATATGATATTGCTTGTGACAAATATAACTTTTATCTGCGCACAACGTTCGGTTTTATTCACAATTTATAGGCGCATTTTGTTAGTAAAAATTAAGTGATGCGCGGCGTTGGGGTTGGCATTTTATTAATTTTGAGACACGAAATAAACTAACGCATAGACTAAACCAAAAATATGGCTGAAGGCGAAAAAATCATCCAGATCAATATTGAAGATGAAATGAAATCCGCATACATCGATTACTCGATGTCTGTAATTGTATCGCGCGCACTTCCCGATGTACGCGACGGATTCAAACCAGTACACCGCAGGGTACTATACGGAATGCAAGACCTCGGTGTATTTTCCAACCGTCCTTATAAAAAGTCTGCTAGAATTGTCGGAGAAGTGCTCGGTAAATACCACCCACACGGCGACAGCTCTGTCTACGACACCATGGTTCGTATGGCCCAACCTTGGTCTTTGCGCTACCCACTTGTCGACGGACAAGGAAACTTCGGTTCAGTAGATGGCGACAGCCCTGCTGCCATGCGTTACACCGAAGCGCGCTTGCGTAAAATTGCCGAAGAAATGCTCGACGACCTCGAAAAAGAAACCGTCGACTTTCGTCCAAACTTCGATGACTCACTCCAAGAACCAAGTGTTTTACCAACCAAAATTCCTAACCTGCTCGTTAATGGCGCTGCTGGTATTGCGGTTGGTATGGCCACCAACATGGCCCCACACAACCTCACTGAGGTCGTCGACGGCACCATTGCCTACATCGACAACCGCGACATCACCGCCGAAGAATTACTACAATACATCAAAGCACCAGACTTTCCAACCGGTGGTATTATCTATGGCTACGAGGGTGTTCGCGACGCATTCTTAACAGGTCGTGGCCGCGTGGTCATTAGAGGAAAAGCCGAAATCGAAGAAGAAAACGGCCGCGAACAAATCATTGTAACCGAAATCCCTTATCAGGTCAATAAAGCCGAGATGATCAAAAAGATCGCCGAGTTGGTCAATGACAAGAAAATTGAAGGGATCTCTGACCTCCGCGACGAATCTGACCGCAACGGAATGCGCATAGTCTTTGAAATCAAGCGCGATGCCATTGCCAATGTTGTGCTGAACAAACTTTACAAATTCACGCAGCTCCAGACCTCGTTTTCTGTCAACAACATCTGCTTGGTAGATGGCCGTCCACGCTTGCTCAATGTCCGTGACCTCATTCACGAATTTGTCGAATTCCGCCACGACGTCGTCATTCGTCGTACCCGCTACGAATTGCGCAAAGCCGAAGAAAGAGCACACATTTTAGAAGGCCTTATTATTGCGTCAGACAACATTGACGAAGTCATTGAAATCATCAAATCCTCTGCAAGCCCAGACGACGCCCGCGACCGACTCGCTGCACGTTTTGGTCTCTCAGAAATCCAAACGCGCGCCATCGTCGATATGCGCTTGCGTCAACTTACAGGTCTCGAGCAAGACAAACTCCGTGCCGAGTTCGACGAACTCATGAAACTCATTGCAGACCTCAAAGACATCCTCGACAAAGAAGAGCGCCGCATGCAAATCATCAAAGATGAACTCATCGAAGTGCGCGCCAAATACGGAGATGAACGCCGCTCGTCTATAGAATACAGCGCCAGCGAAATGCGCATGGAAGACCTCATTGCCGACGAAGAAGTTGTCGTTACGATTTCACATGCCGGCTATATCAAACGCACCAACTTGGCCGAGTACAAAGTACAAAACCGCGGCGGAATGGGCTCCAAAGGTTCGGCAACCCGTGACCAAGACTTCTTGGAACACCTCTTTGTGGCCACCAACCACAACTACCTTTTGATCTTTACCGAAAAAGGGCGATGTTTCTGGATGCGTGTCTACGAAATTCCGGAAGGCAACAAAACCTCCAAAGGTCGGGCCATTCAGAACCTCATCAATATTCCACAAGACGACAAAGTCAAGGCTTACGTCAAAGTGCTCGACCTCACCGACAAAGACTACGTTGAAAACAACTTCATTGTCATGTGCACCAAACAAGGTGTCATCAAGAAAACATCACTCGAAGCATACTCGCGTCCACGCTCCAACGGTATCAACGCCATTGGCATCCGAGACAACGACGAGCTGCTCGAGGCTAAACTCACCAACGGCAGTAACGAAATCGTCTTGGCAACCAGCGAAGGTCGCGCCATTCGTTTCAACGAAGCTACCGTGCGCCCAATGGGTCGAAATGCCTCAGGGGTACGCGGCGTGAGCCTCACCTCACCTACTGACGTCGTCATCGGCATGATCTGCGTCGAGGACATCTTCTCGACCATTCTTGTGGTATCCGAAAAAGGCTACGGCAAACGAACCTTCCTCAATGACCCTGAAGACAAAGAACCTGTTTACCGCATCACCAACCGCGGCGGTAAAGGTGTCAAAACGCTCAATATCACAGACAAAACAGGCAAACTTCTTTCCATCCAAAACGTGTTCGACGAAGACGACCTCATGATCATCACCAAATCCGGTGTGACCATCCGTATGCACGTCGATACCATTCGTACCATGGGCCGCGCAGCGCAAGGTGTCAAGCTCATCAATCTAAAAGGCAATGCTGAAATAGCTGCCATTGCACGCGTGCCACGCGCCGAAGACGAAGAAGAAATCGAAAATGCAGAGGGTAGTGAAAATGGCACGGAAATTGAAAACAACGAAGCCCAAAGCGAATAAACTATTGATCATGAAAAAACAAATCCTTTTTGCAGGCCTAAGCATCGTATTGAGTGCTGCCACTTTCGCACAAAAAAAGAACGTTACTGACGCCATCCTTTTAATGCGCAAATACAACCCGGTAGGGGAAGTCGGGGCGAATAAAAAAATAGTAACCGAAGCCAAAAGCTTTATTGACCTCGCTGCAGTCAATGCCGAAACCGCAGAAGACCTCAAAATGCACCTCTACCGTGCAGAAATTTACTATTGCCTCAATGAAGTGAGCAATATCGAAGCCATGACTTCCGGAACGCCCTTAGACAACGCGGCTGCAGATGCCAATAAAACGATCGCAGTTACATCGTTCAAAAAAGTACTTGATGACCCTAAAAAAGCTTACACCGCAGATGCACAGAGCTTTATCAATGGGCGCGCCGACTTTATGTTCAATCAAGGTATTGTGGCCTACAACGCCAAGAAATACGCCGACGCCGCAAATGCATTTTTAGCGTCGCACGAAATCAAAACCTACCTTGGCGAGGACTTCAAAGATGCCGCTGTCAATACGTCATTAGCTGCAAACTATGCCGTTGAAGACCTACTAGCCGCCAAAAAATACGATGAGGCCATTGCCTTTGCTTCCGGTATTTCAGCTGCCATGCCTAACAACATCGATATTTTGATCAGCTTGGTGAATATCAACTTACAAAAAGGCGATGTTGCTGCTACCGAAACTTATATCAATAAGGCGCTCGCACTCGACCCACTCAATAAACAGCTTTATTATGTACTCGGCACCTCTTACATGGATAAAAAAGAGAACGACAAAGCCACTGCCGCTCTTAAAAAAGCCATCGAAATTGACCCGAACTACAACGAAGCGCTCTACCAACTCGGTGCGCATCTTTATAATCTAGCTGTTGAAAAACGCAATGCTGGAGTAGAATTAGACTACAAAGATCCGAAAGCTGCAAAATTGGAGGCCGAAGCCATGGATCTTTTCAAGCAAGCCCTCGAGCCACTAGAAAAGTACGCTAGCCAAAATGCCGATGACAAAGCCATTCTCGATATCTTGTACAAAACCAACATGAAACTCGGGAATATTGAAAAAGCGAAAGAATACAAAACAAGACTTGATGCCTTGAAAGGATAAGCCTTTTTGATATGGAATTTGTACATCCCGAACGCCTGTGGTTCCTTTTCTTGTTACTTATTCCCATTGCCATTCATCTATTTCATTTTAGAAAACGCAAAACCTTTTATTTTTCTTCGCTGCGCTTCATTCAATTTTTAGAAAAAGAGCAGCAAAGCACCAGAAAACTCAAGCACCTGTTGGTATTAATCAGCAGGTTGCTTGCTGTTAGTGCTATTGTATTTGCCTTTGCGCAACCACAAAGCAACACCGGTGGCTCAAAAAAAAATGGTAAAAACGCAGTACTTATTTACCTAGATAATTCGTTTTCCATGAGTGCCATCGGGACAGAAGGTACACTTTTTTCAGAAGGACGCGAACTCGCTAAAAGAATAATCACCAAACTGCAACCAGATACCCGTGTTTTGGTTTGTAGCAATTTATTGCAAAACGAAGAACAACGATTTGTGAGCAAGGCAGCTGCACTCAGTTACATCGATCAACTCGATTTGTATGCCCTGCCGCGTTCGCTTAACACCATATTCGATTGGCAACAACAAAGCATCAAACAGCACCAAATCCAACACGAAAAACTAGGACAAATACAGCAAATTTTCATATCGGATTTTCAAAAAAGCCAAGCCCAAATCCAGGCACAAAGCCCCACAAATAACCAATCTTTTTATGCCTACCAACTGAAGGCCCAACAAAACCAAAACGCATACATTGACAGTATTTGGTTTGCAAAGCCAACACACCAAAAGCAGACCGAACAAACGTTGCAAGTGCGCATACGGTACTTTGGCGAAGTCAAACAGAAAAGGCAAGAATTAAAAGTTGAAATCGGTAAAATCAACCGTACTGTTTTTGTGGAACCAAAAGAAAACCAATCAACAGTAGTTAGCTTCCCTTATACCGAAACCAATACAGGTTTTGTAACCGGAATGGCGCAACTCAATGATGCGCAAATTCATTTCGACGATACATGGTTTTTCTCCTATGAGGTGCCCAAAAAAACCAATATTTACATTATCGAAGAATCAGGGTCGAGTCCAGCTGTTTCGAAAGCATTTGCCGTCGAGCCGCGCTATGTAATTAACCGCGTGACAACAAGCGAAGTCAACGCAAGCACACTCCAAGATTGCGATCTCATTGTACTCAATGGGCTAAATGAAATCTCCAGCGGCTTAACCGACGAATTGCTGGCTGCCCAACAAAGTGGCCAACGCATATTGGTCATCCCCGGAGAAAATATTGCCACCAACGATTACCGCCCTCTTTTGGATGGGCTCGGCCTCCCCACATTAACAGCCCCCCAAAACCAACAGCTTTCGCTACAAGAAATCAATGACAACGATCCATTTTTTGTCGGTGTTTTTGAAAAAAAGCAAGAACGATTAAATGTCCAGATGCTTAAAAAAGCATACGTGGTAAACAATCAAAAACAAACAAGTGCTACGCCGCTCCTGCTTTTAAGATCGGGCCAAGCACTTTTCATGCGCGCCAACACCAATGCATTTCTTTGGACCGCTGCCTTACAACCCTCTTTTGGTAGTATTATCAATCAGGCCTTGTTCCCAACCATATTATTGCGTTGCGCTGAATTTGCTGGCAAACGCTTTGCACCCTACGCCGTACTCGGACAAGATGTCCAAATGAAAATCAGGGCTCAATACCAGCAAGAAGCCCCACTCATACTCAAATCTGCGCAAACCGAGTTCATTGTTCAGCACCTGAGTAAACCCAATCAAATCAATATACAACTTGCCGGAAGCGCAGCCCTAGAAAAACTAAAAGACGGGCACTACGATTTGCGTAGCACTGAGGTACTTGCCAAACTTGCGCTCAATTACAACAGGTCGGAATCTGCATTAGCGATGTTAGATCAAGCTCAAATATTGACGCGTTTTGAAGACAACGGCATAAAAAATTGTACCTTTAACGAGGTGAAGAACGGTCAAAGCTTACAAGCGGTTCAACTCGATTCTAATACTGCTTATTGGCGCTTGTTATTATTCTTTGGTTTGCTCTTTTTATTAGCCGAACTCGCATTGTTAAAATGGTGGAAATGAAAATTCAACTTAAAAACGCACTCATACTAGATCCCAACTCAAGTTGGCACCTTCAAAAACAAGATATCATCATCGAAGATGGGCTCATTACCCAAATTGGAAATAGCAGCCCAAGCCCAGAGGCGGTTGTAGTCTCTTCAGCTAATTTGTGCGTTACCAATGGTTTTATTGATCTTAAAGCAGACTTTTGCGATCCCGGATTTGAACACAAAGAAACAATAAGTACAGGCCTTGAAGCCGCTAGCGCTGGTGGTTATACCCAAGTTTATGTTCAGCCCAATACACAACCTGTAATCGACAACAAATCGGTTGTAGCCTACATTCAGGCACAAGGCGTCAATGGCACCACGCAAATTGGTGTAAACGGCGCACTTTCAAAAGGTCTTGCCGGAGAAGAACTTGCCGAAATGTTTGAACTCTACCAACAAGGCGTCAGACTTTTTACTGACGACACACACAGCATAAGTGCAGGCTTATTGCAACGCGCGTTACTTTACACAAAAGATTTTGGAGGGCGTATTGCATTGCTCTCACGCAATACCTCATTGAGCCAAAAAGCACAGGTAAACGAAGGTGTGGCATCCACCCGAACAGGCCTTAAAGCGGACCCGCACCTATCTGAAATTATTGAAATAGAACGCAATATTCGCTTACTGGCCTACACCGGTGGCAAAATGCACCTTTCCGGTCTCAGTACCGCCGAAGGCGTCGCTTTGGTTCGAAAAGCAAAACAAGATGGCCTCGACCTCACCGCCGATGTACACGTCATGAATCTTTGTTTTACCGAAGAACAAATGCTCGGATTCAATACACATTTCAAAGTATTACCTGTGCTCAGAACAGCCCAAGACTGCGCTGCCCTCTGGGATGGGCTAGCAGACGGCACTATTGACGCTATCGTCAGCGACCACCGTCCGTCTGACCCCGAAGAAAAAGAACTTGAATTCGATTTAGCCCATTTTGGCGCACCGCAGCTCGAAACCGTTTTTTCGGCACTACTCACGACCAAACCAGCTGCCTTAAATCACTTTTTGCCAGCCTTGAATAACGGACCTCGTAAAATCTTGGCATTACCGATGCATCCCATTGAAATTGGAGCCCAAGCTGAACTCACCTTATTCGATCCAGAGCTGAATCACGTTTTCAATATGCGCCCAGAGCAGCTCCGTTTTAGTCCTTTCAAGGACCAAACACTGAAAGGCCAAATTCTTGGTGTGATACGCGGCGCCCAAGCCACTTTAGTTCAAGACTAATGTCCAGACGATCTTTTCTGAGAGAATTTTTTAAAGCAAACAGAATGGTTGGTTCTGTTTTGCCGAGCTCTCGCTTTTTGAGTAAAAAAATGTTGGCGCCCATTTCTTTTGAACAAGCAAAAGTCATCATCGAATTGGGCCCAGGCACTGGCGTTTTTACCAAAGAATTACTTCGTAGAACCAAGCCGCATACACAACTTATCGTCATAGAGCTCAACGACGCTTTTTACGAAGCACTACAAGCGAAAATCAAAGCACCAAACCTGCACTTGATACACGGCTCTGCTGACCAAATTACCCAAACATTGCAACGCCTTAATTTACCTAAAGCCGATTATATCTTGTCTTCTTTGCCGCTATCCAATTTTCCGGCAGCCTTACGCAATACCATTCTCGACGAAGTCAAAAACAACCTACAAGACAACGGAAAACTCATTCAGTTTCAGTACTCACGAGGGCTTCAAAAACTTTACGGGAATTTTTTCAAAGAAGTAAAAATTGATTACACGGCACTCAACCTCCCTCCGGCGTTCATTTACACTTGCACCAATAGCTGATATCTTTTGCCTATCTTTGCGCAAAAATTTGCTTCATGCTTTCGGTAACCAATCTTTCCCTTCAATTCGGTAAACGCGTCCTTTTTGACGAAGTCAATGTAAAATTTGTCAACGGCAACTGTTACGGTGTAATTGGCGCAAATGGCGCTGGAAAGTCAACATTCTTAAAGATCCTCACTGGCGATCAAGACCCGACAACAGGTCGTGTAGAGCTAGAACCCGGCAAGCGTATGGCTGTGTTAAAGCAAAACCACTTTGAATTTGACCAAAATCAAGTTCTCCAGACCGTTATCATGGGGCACAAACGCCTCTTTGAAATCATGGTTGAGAAAGACGCACTCTACGCCAAAGAAGATTTCACAGACGAAGACGGCATGAAAACCGCAGAACTCGAAGGCGAATTTGCTGACTTGGAAGGCTGGAATGCTGAAACAGATGCAGCCACACTACTCAGTAACTTAGGTATTGATGAATCCAAGCACTACATGCTCATGGAAGATTTATCAAACGACCTTAAAGTAAGGGTTTTGTTGGCTCAAGCGCTGTTTGGCAACCCAGATGTACTCATTTTAGATGAGCCCACCAACGACCTTGATCTTAAAACCATTTCTTGGCTCGAAGACTTTTTGCTCGATTTTCGAAATACGGTCATCGTGGTTTCTCACGACCGTCACTTCTTGGATACCGTGTGTACCCACATTTGCGATATCGATTTTAGTAAACTCAATATGTTTACTGGAAACTATACCTTTTGGTACCAGTCTTCTCAACTTGCCTTGCGTCAGCGCGCTGATAAAAACAAAAAAGCGGAAGAAAAGAAAAAGGAACTCATGGAGTTTATTTCGCGCTTTTCGGCCAATGCAGCCAAATCTAAACAAGCTACTTCGCGTCGTAAAATGCTCGACAACCTCGATCTAGAAGAAATCAAGCCTTCATCTCGCCGCTATCCTGGTATTACTTTCCATCAGGATCGCGATGCTGGAAATCAAATTTTAAGTATTGAAAACCTGAGTAAAACAGTAGAAGGTAAAACCCTGTTCAAAGAATTTAACCTGACGGTCAATAAAGGTGATAAAATTGCTTTTATTTCCAGAGACTCTGTTGCGCTTACCAATTTCTTTGAAATACTTGCGGGTCAAATCAAACCAGATACCGGAGATTTTACTTACGGCACTACCATTACAACCGCCTATTTGCCCAACGACAACCATCACTATTTTGAAGCCAAACTGAGTCTGATCGATTGGTTGCGCCAGTATGCCCTAACAGACGAAGAGCGTGAAGAAGTCTATTTGCGTACATTTTTAGGGCGCATGCTCTTTACTGGTGAAGAAGCCATGAAAATGGCAACCGTACTTTCCGGTGGTGAGAAAGTGCGTTGCATGTTGTCCAAAATGATGTTGGCCAAAGCCAATTTGCTTTTAATGGACGAACCCACCAACCACCTCGATCTCGAATCGATAACCGCTCTCAATAATGCCATGCAAGAATTCCAAGGCACCATCTTGTTCACCTCTCATGACCACGAATTGGTCAGTACGGTTGCCAATCGCATCATTGAGCTTACACCGAACGGCATCATCGATAAAATGATGCCCTACGACGACTACCTTGCCGACGACAAAATTGCCCAACTTCAAGCAGAACTTTACGCCTAAATCATGGTACGTTACGATGTCTCTTGCGAACAAGCGCAGCAGCGTTACATCCAATTTAAAGCTGTATTTGAAAATACGTCGAATGCGCCTGTCATTCAACTTGAATTACCAAGTTGGCGTCCAGGCCGTTACGAACTAGGGAATTTTGCTAAAAATATCAAAGGCTTTAAAGCTTTTGGCGCCCAGAACGAAGTACTCTCTATTGAAAAAACGACCAAAGACACTTGGCTGATTTCTTGTTTGGGTCATTCACAAATCACGGTTCAATACCAGTATTACGCAGCAGATCTCAACGCGGGCTCGACTTTTTTAGATCCAAAGCAACTTTATGTCAACCCCGTTAATTGCTTCTTTTACGACGCCGCTAAACCCGACCAAAGCTATCAGGTTAAATTGCACATACCGCAAAATTGGCAAATTGCATCGGCCCTATCATTTGACCAAACAAATACGTGTGAAGTCAGTGGATTTGATCGCCTTGCAGATAGCCCGTTTATCTGTAGTGCCGATTTACAACAGCGCAGCTATCAAGTAGATGGCATTGATTTTCATATCTGTTTCAATGGCCAGCAAATGATCCCCTGGGAGCGTGTACTGCAAGATTTCGAGCGTTTTACCGCCCGTCAGATCCAAGATTTCGGAGAATTCCCAAGTCCGAGCTACACTTTTTTAATCCAGGCCCTTCCCTACGCGGCGTATCATGGCGTTGAACACCTGGATTCTACGGTGATTGCGCTTGGTCCTTCTTGCGATATTTTTGGTAGCCTGTACTCGGAATTACTGGGTGTCAGTTCTCATGAACTTTACCATGCCTGGAATATCAAAGCACTGCGTCCGGCAGAAATGCAACCTTACGATTTCAAGAAAGAAAATTATTCGAGAAGCGGTTTTATTTATGAAGGCATCACGACCTACATGGGCGACCTCTATCTCTTGAAAAGCGGTGTGTTTAGCATCGAACTTTACCTCAAAGAACTCAGTAAACAAGTTCAAAAACACCTCGACAACCCAGGTAGGTTCTCCATGAGCGTGGGTTCTGCTTCTTTTGATACCTGGCTAGATGGCTATACGCCAGGGGCACCGGGTCGAAAAGTATCCATATACACCGAAGGATGCTTATTGGCTTTTTATACAGATTTTAAATTGCGCCAGGCCACAAACAATAAATTTGGACTCGAACAAGTCATTAAGAGCCTCTATTTTGACTTTGGCGTCACCCAAAAGGGCTATACGCTCGAAGATTACCAAAATGCACTTGAAAACCTTAGCGGACTCTCTTTTGCTTCGTTTTTCAAAGATTATGTTCAGGGTACAAATGCCTACGAAGCTTTGTTACAAGAAGCTTTGGAATTTTTCGGACTCGAGCTACAGCAGAAACCGAGCAAAAGTTATGCTGAAGCAAGGCTTGGCCTCAAAATACAGGCAAACGGCAAGGAATGGCAAGTTGTTTCCATATATCCGGGTTCACCTGCCGACACCGGAGGTTTGGCCATTGGAGACCTCATCTTGGGCGTCAACGGCATGCGTGCTGTCCCCTCGCTCGACAACTGGCTGGCCTTTTTTGAAAATCAGAATAAAACCTTACTCATTGAGCGAAATGGTCAATTAATTGAGCGTTTTATTCCTGAAGTCGACAGACACTTTTTTGTGAGTCATGAACTCAAAGTTGCCAATTCATTACAACCTAGCCAGCAAAAAGCGTATTCAGCTTGGGTTAAGTAGTAAAAAAATCATCAGGGAAATTTAGTAAATAGAGTTGCTCACTGGCTCTGGTAAGTGCCGTATAGAGCCAACGCAAATAAGATTGATTCTTGCGCTCTTCCGGTAAAAATCCGTAATCTACATAGACGTGCGCCCACTGGCCACCTTGTGCTTTGTGAACGGTAACTGCATGGGCGTATTTGACTTGAAGCGCATTGAAGTACGGATTTTTCATGACCTCGCGGTAGCGTTTTTGCTTGTTTTTGATATCGGCATGTTCGGCCTCTATGGCATAAAACAACTTTTTAAGCGTTTCTCTTGTCAGATTGGCTCCCTCTTCGAGTAAGCTTTGTATATGTACCAAACAAGTGACCGAACCGATTTCAGGATAATCTACAAAGCGCAGATCAAGGAGTGCAAATTCAAAACCATAAAATGCCTCGAATTTACGCACCCTCTCTATACGCGCGAGTTCACCGTTGGCAATAAAACCCATTTTTGAACTCGGGTCTAGCCAGTAATAGTTGTTCTTGACAATCATTAATAAATCACCCTTCTCTAGCACCTCTTCTCGATAAAACAAACGGTTGCGGATTTCGAGATTCCATTGATTGGCCCTTTTGTTGGCAAGCGTCAACAAAATTGTTTCATCTGCACCAACTTGGGCCATTGATTGCTCTAAGTAATCTTGAAATTCGCCGCCATGAATACGTCTGACATTGCTGGTTTTGCCATCTATTATGGGCGGAAACAAAGGCAAGTCAAACGCTTTTTTATTCCTTAAAAAGGTAGCTGTCGTTAAAATAGAAGAGCTGGAATCGACCCGAACAACCTGCGACAAATGACTGTGCCAAATTTCAATGGAACTATAGACCTCAGCTAATTTTTGTGGATGCAAGGCAATGCTGTCCTCTTGACCGACGGGAGGTAGCTGTCCGGGGTCTCCGATAAAAATGAGGTGGCAATTTTCTCCGATGTACACATAATTAAGTAAATCCTCTAATACATTATTGCCTTCGTAAGGCTGTGCAGCAGCCAGCATAGAAGCTTCATCGACAAAAAAAAGGGTGTTTTTATGCAGGTTTTTGGCCAAAGTAAGTTGCTGGGTGCTGAGTTCCCCGCCAGAAAAATAAATATGTCGGTGAATGGTGCTTGCCGGGAATCCAGCATAATTGGAAAGTACTTTTGCCGCTCTACCAGTTGGTGCCAACAATTTAAAACCCAGTTTTTCTTGCTGCATTTGTTGTACTATGTGCGCAACTAGTGTTGACTTACCAGTGCCTGCATAGCCGGTGAGCACCCATAACTTGCGCTGCCCAGATGTACGCAAAAAGTCAAGAAACTGCGCAAAAGCTTGTTGTTGGTCATGGGTAAACTGGAGATTGTCTGGCATCGGGGCAGCTTAAGGCTTCTAACAAAATTAAATATTGTAGCTTTGTAGAACAGGCTTTGTTCAAAAGACTTATAAACAAACCATGAAGCAACTTGTCTTGCACTTTTCGGATACGCGTCTGCAAATTTTAAATGCAGGCTCAACTGAGCCATTGCATAGCACACATGCATTTGACTTTTCCAAACCTTTCGCAAGAGATCACCTTTCAACTGCAATCAAAGAGGCGCTGGTAGCACATACATTAAAAGAACTTATTTGGTTTGGTTCAGATTACACCTTATTCCCAATTGCACTTTTTGACCCTTCCAAATTGGTACATTATTATGAGCTCAATCATGGTAAAGTAAATCCAAATTGTCATGTAAGTTATCAGCTCATCGACAACGCAGGAATTGCCATCATTTTTAGCATTCCCGTTTGGCTTTATGACTACGCCAAATACGAATTACAAGCAGTTCAAATAAAGCATGCCGTAGGTCAACAGCTTCAATACTGCCTCATCAATGGCCCTCAAAGCCAAGTAGCGTTGTTTATAGAAGAAAAACAATTTGTGATGTTCGCGATACAACAAGGCAAATTATTAGGCGCTACTACCAATGAGTACCAACAAGTTGCCGATGTACTCTATTTTTTATTGGCGCAACAACAAAAACTACAACTTCCGACACCTCTTCCATTATTGATTTTCGATACGACTACACGATTCAACACCGAAGAATTTCAAGGGCTGCTCAGGCAATTCAAAGATTTTGAAAATTACACAACACAATTTCAAAACAGTACATACTACCAAAAACAAATTTTGTGCGCATCATCAGAGGTACATTAAAAGGCAAGCGCTTCGCTACACCACCCGGTTTTCCTTCTAGGCCAACAACAGACTATGCCAAAGAAGGTCTTTTCAATATGCTGGAGCATATGCTCGATTTGGATGACATCAAAGTACTCGATCTTTGTGCAGGCACAGGTAATATTTCCTTTGAATTTGTAAGCAGAGGGGCTCGAGAATTATTGGCTATTGATAGCCACCCACGTTGCGTTCAATACCTTAAGCAAAATGTCCAGACCTTAGGGATTTCAGCCCAAATGCAGGTTTACAAATCAGATTGCGTCATATACTGCCGCAATGCCAAAAACGTGCAATACGATCTTATTTTTGCCGACCCACCTTATCATTTGGGTTTCCACGAAGAGTTAATTGCTACTATTTTTGAAAAAGCATTGCTACATCAAGACGGACTGCTGATCATTGAACACGGCAAACAGCACGATTTTTCCAAACTACCGCAGTTCGATGCATGTCGCAACTTTGGAAATGTTTATTTTAGTTTTTTCAAGCACCATTTATGAAACGCTGTCTTTTTCCAGGAAGCTTTGATCCTTTTACAAAAGGGCACGAAGCAATTGTGCATCAGGCCCTGCACCTATTTGATGAGGTCATCATTGGTGTCGGCATCAATTCAAAGAAACAAGGGCTGTTCAGTACAGATAAAAAAATAGCACATATCTCCGCCCTTTTTGAAACAGAGCCGCGCGTACGCGTGGCCTCATTTCAGAAATTAACCGTTGAATTCTGCAAGGACATCAATGCAACGCACATCGTACGCGGCCTCAGAGACGCCAAAGATTTTGAGTACGAACGCAGTATTGGCCATATGAACCATGCCATTTCCGGTATAGAAACCGTTTTCTTTTTGACTGCTCAAGCACATAGCGCATTGAATTCAAGCATCATCCGAGAAATGTATCAAAATGGTGCAGCTATCGATCCGTTTGTAACCAGACCTGAATTACTCGTTTGATGCAAGTGCGCAACTGCTTACTCTTCTTTTCATTGGTTCTTACCCAAGCCTTGAATGCACAAGTAGAGATACTTGGCCTTTCGTTTTGGGAAAGCCCAACACTGCAAGTTTATGAACTTCAAAATCACCTGAGTCAAGAAAAATCCTTGCTCGCCAATGTGGAACCAGACTCAATGGGGATTTTCAAAGTACAGCTTGACCTAAAAGCTATTAGCACCCTGCAAATTTGCAATGACCAAAATTGTGGCCTGTTTTATGTTCAACCCAAAACGCGCTATCTCATTGAACTTCCACAACCAGCGCAAACCAATACCTACACTGAAACACAATCAGATATAGAGCTGCTCTTTTATAAACTCGACAGCAACGATATCAATTACCAAATACTTGGTTTTGAAGCTTGGATGGACAACTACATTGCCGATATCTATCAGCTAAAGGATATCCGCAGCAATGAATTCATTCTAAAAGTGCTCGCTTTCAAAGCTGAAACCGCTGCCGTATATGGCAATGAAGAGAATCCGTTTTTGAGAGATTATATCAAATATAGCGTTGGACTCACTATCGATAACTTTTCGGTCGTTGGAGGCCCGTCAAAAGAAGACAAATACAACTTCTATCTACAAACAGACAGCGTAGATTACACGCAACCCAAACTCGTTGAATACGCCAAGTTATTTTACAAAGCATACGATGCACAATTAGACCAGGCCCTGCGTCAAGAACTCGAGCTTGCTTTTCAAACCGCAAATTCCTATGCACTTGTGGCTTGCTTACAAAAAGACCCATCAATCTACAATCAAGCGTGGGCTGAATTCGTTGCCTTACAGCTCATCTTGGAACGCGAGCAAACCAAAAGAATACCCAAGACGATCGCCTTGAAAATGCTTCTTGATTTAGCGCAGTCTGGCCAGCAGGTGGCCTTTAAACGTGCCAGTACGCATTTTTACAAGGAAAAAAGTAAACTTGGTCCAGGCCAAACATTAGAAGGTAAATTACTTACTGATCTGAATCTGCAACTTGAAAAAAACCAATTGGTATACCTCCATTATTATATTCCGGGCAACCAAAAGTGTATTGCTGAACTCGCTGCGCTGAAGCGCTTAGCTACCCGTTACAATGGCAAAGTCCAAATTCTGACATTTTATCCTGCAGAACAAGCTTGGACCAACGCCGACAACAAAGCTTTCGAAGGTGCTAAATGGCAAAAAACAGCATTAAATGCCTCTGCTATTTTACGCAGCCAACTTAATTGGACAGGTGCTCCGACATACGTTTTGCTTGATTCCCAATTGAAGGTCTTGTATTTAGATGCACTCGGACCTTTACCTAATGCCAGAACACAAACAATTGATTTAGTGCTCCAACAATTATTGGCACAATAAGGCTATTGCCCTTCTTGAATATATTCGATTTGTAATCCTTGAGGCAATTGTTGGATTGCATAAGGATTTTGTTGGCGCAGCAACCAATCGGCAAAATCCCCGTTCATTTGACCTTCAATAACCATACTTGTGGTATTGCCTTTTAAAGTAGCATTGCGTTTGCGCAAATCTTTAAGATAAAGTTGCTGAACGATTGTCCATTCAGATGCTTTTTGAAGCCCAGAGAAAACCAACTCTTTTTCCGGGTCATAGATGAATATACCCACCCTATTTAATCTGGAGAGTTCAGCTATACAATCTTCGCATTTGCGCTCATAGCGAACCACAGGATCTGGCGGAAGCACAGTTTGAATTTGCGGAAGCACAGCGGTTTTCACTTGTTGTTGCAATGCAGTAGAAATACCAGTTGGTCGGGTTTGGCGCTGTTCCTTGGATGTTGTAAATGCAATTCCAGCATTTGAAAGGGTTTTTGCAGTGGCTAGATCAATGCGCTGTCCCTGATAATAGGCAACAATAAATGCATCTTTTATCCCCTTTGCAACAGCTTCTTGCTGCCTTGCTTTGGCGGCGTTGAGGTTATCGAATTGTCCACTGGCATAGCGGTATTGTCCTTTTTGCGTTTTAGCCTCAATGAGTTCCGGTAAGCCGATTGGGTCTGCACTGGCCAGCGGTTTATTGTAAACGCCAACTTGTACGCTGTAATACAACCCTTGGCCTGGATCAGCAAAAAGGCTGACTTTTGACTCGCGTTGACGCCCCTGAGCCAATGACAAACGCTGACAATTATCGTAGGCAACTACAAAGGCATCTGCATATCCAAGCGCTCTAATTTTTTTCTGTTGTGCAAGCGCCTCTGCCGAACTTTGAAAATACCCAGCCATGTAAACCGTGAGCCCATTTGCTAAAACTTGGCCATCGACCGGCGTAAATTCCCGAAAACGGTCTGCTGGAACCGGCTTGCGAAATGCACCCACTTGTACCCTAAAAACCAAACCTTCAGGACAAGGCAAGCCAACAGGCAAAGGCGTCGAAATCGTACTTGCATTATTGGTAGTTGATTGAATACTAAAGTTATTGGTGCGTTGTACAGCTGTTCCCTGTGAATTTAGTTCAAGCGCTGCCTGCGCGGGCAAATAGGCGCTTACTAAAAGAGCTTCCATTTGGGCTTGATTTGGCTGTTTAAGCAAAGCTTGTTGTTGACTCTTGAGTTGTCCAATCAGCTGTTCTTGCACAAGTAACAATTGCGCAATTGTATCGGTGTTTTTTCCGTCAAAATTCGACTCCCAATCCCTTATGAGTATTTGATTTTGTTGTAAGGCTATTTTTGTTTCTTCCAAGCGCGTTCTTTGTTGAACATACGTTAAGTATGCACCAAGTGCCTCTTCGCTTCGCAAAATATTTTGTTTCTGTTCAGACGCACCTTGCGCGTCAGTTGGTAGTTCCAGTTCTTTTTCAAGCGACAAAAGCGCTTGAGGTGCAAGCGTCAAGTGCGCGATTTCCGGGAGTTTTAAAATGTCCTCTTCGGATAAATTTGCAGCATTGGTAATAGTAGTAATATATGCATCGATTCTTTTAGAATTTGGATTTCCATTTGAAATTGGATTCTCATTTGAAACCGGGTTCTCGTTGGCGTTTGGATTCGCTTGCGCTACGTTATTTTGATTTGGATTCGAATTCTCGTTTGAAACTGGATTCTCGTTTGAATTTGAATTCTCGTTTGAATTTGGATTTCCATTTGAAATTGGATTCTCATTCGAAACCGGGTTCTCGTTGGCGTTTGGATTCGCTTGCGCTACGTTATTTTGATTTGGATT